>CDZQ01039740.1_pt1 | contig 23061 bp, 20 predicted proteins | sample 554831 | NCBI WGS metagenome assembly CDZQ01 (sample SAMEA3182112, study PRJEB8094) | gut metagenome | biome: human; feature: gut; material: Stool; isolation source: human stools | place: Canada | collected 2013-05-06
CAAGGTGAATTGTCCCGAAGGGACAAGAGAAGGCCCCCTGGGGGGTGTACGGCAAATCCGCAAAAAGCCTTGCGTAGCAAGGGTTTCCTTGCATAGCTCCCTGGCCGCGCCGTAGGCGCAAGGGAGCTATGAACACCTCGAAAAAGTGGCGCAAGCCACTTTTTCGACAGCCAAAGCGCCTCCGCTGGGCGGAGGCGCAAGGGGTTATGGCTTATTTTTCCTTCCGGGCTTGGATGGTCCAGGCGGCTAGGCCCACCAGGGACAGGGCGATCACCGAGAAGGCCAGGGTATCGCTTACCGCGTCGCCGGTCTTGGGAGGAATGGAGGGGCTGCTGCCATCGCCAAAGGACAGTACCAGAACCTTGGAAGGATTGGCCTGGCCAGGATAGCTCATAGCCACCACGTCATACCAGGCGATCAGCCGGGCGCCCGCTTTCATATCAGCGGCATTGGCACTTACCAGGCCGGTTTCCCCCAGGGTGTATACGCTGGTGGCGCTGCTTACATGCAGAATGGTGTCCCCCTTGTCGTTGAGCAGGTCCAGGCCATTGCTGCTGCTTTCCACGCTCTGCACGGTAAAAGCATGGGCGAAGTCCTCGCTGCTGCTCTTGGCCACGATCATGGTGTGCAGGGCGCTTTGGGGGGGCAGGCTCCGGGTGGTGGCCGCGCTATGGAAAGCGGTGAAGGTCATGCCGGCCGCCAGATCCTTTAGAGCAAGATTGCTGCCGTCCTTGGCGCTCAGGAACAGGGTGGAGCTGCTTACGTTAAAGACCATTTCACTCTTGTCGGACAGGGTGACGGTGATCTGGTTATTGGCGGTATCCACAGCCGTGATGGTGCCTTCCGCCTGTACCAGGGAGCTGGAGGCTGCCAGAACAGGCACGGTGTTCAGCAGAAGCATGGCGGTCAAAACAAAGAGTACAATGCGTTTCATGGTTATCATAATCCTTTCGTTGTTGTTTTCGTTTTTGTTTTTCATCCATAGAACGCATGAGCATGGCCCAAGGTTGCAAAATCGCAAAAAAAATTTTTTAGCCTGGAAAACACGACCTTTTTCTATACCGAAACCCTCGGACAAAAATATTTCTAAACCCTATTGACAAGAATCTTTGTCAATGCTATCCTATGAATGACAAATAAAGTTGTCAAAATGACGTAAATGCTTGTCAAAAAGGAGGCGTAGCCATGCCGCTGGGAAACCGCTTAAAAGAGCTGCGGGCAGCCAAGGGACTCAACCAGCAGGGATTGGGCGCATTGGTGGGGGCATCCCGTCAGACCATCAGCCTCATTGAGCGGGGGGATTACAATCCCTCCATCACCTTAGCCCTGCGGATCGCAAAGGTATTTGGGACCACTGTGGAGGAAGTTTTTTATCTTACGAACACCGAGGAGGAAACGGTATGAATAGGAATCATAACGCCAAAGAGCGCAAGCCGGGGATCGTATATGCCCGATTCGCCGGCACGTTTGTACTATGCGCCCTGTTGGGAGCGGTGGCAGGGTTCTGCATCGCCCTGGCAGGGGAAGCCTTCCTTCAGCTGGGGGCGGAGCTGAACAAGGCTTTGGCGCGCCTAGGGCTTTGGTGGTTTGCGCCAGGGTATGGGCTGCTGGCCTTGGCTACGATCTACTATCTGCGGGGCAGGGCGCTGCTCCCCCAAACCCAGGCTGAGGACGACGCCTTTCGGGAAGCCGACCGGCGGCTATGCTTGTCCTTGCTCTTTTCCGGCGCGGCCATGGTATGGATGTTCATAGCCGCCGGGATCGCTACCCAGGCCCCGGGTAACCAGGGCAACGGGATAGTGCCCCTGCTGCTGCTTCAGCTGGTCTGGATCATCGTTGCGCAAGCCCTGACCATCCAGGCGGTCAAGGTCATCTATCCGGAAAAGCGGGGCAATGTATTCGACTCCCGGTTCCAAAAAGATTGGTTCCAAAGCTGCGACGAGGCGGAACGCCACCAGATCGGCCAGTGCAGCATCTTCTCCTTTCGGGTGATGAGCGGGGCCTTTCTCCTGGCCATGCTGGCGTTGTTTTTCCTGGCCTCCAGCGGCATGGCCCAGCCCGGATGGATCCTGCTGGTGGGCGGCCTGTGGATGATCCAGCAGATGAGCTACCAGTGTATGGCCTACCATTTGGATCACGGGAAAAAGAAAGGGATGGGCTGAGGCGCTTGTTGCCGGCCCTTGTGAAAAACCCAGCCCCCGGGGGGGCGGCAGTGTTTGCCTGGGGGCGGGGCCCTTTGGGCCTCGCCCCCAGGCAAACCAACGCCAGGGAGCGGGGGCCGAAGGCCCCCGCTCCCTGGCGTTGTGCGCGCTGCGCGCGCCTGCCGCCCCCCGGGCGGGCTGGGTTTTTACGCTGCCGCTGGGCTGTTCCGCCTAGTTGCTTTTCGGCAGGAAGGGGATGATCCGGGCGGCAAGCTCGGCGGTGGACATGGTTTGGAGCCAGACCTTACCGGGGCCGGTAAGGGTGGTGAGGAACAGGCCCTCGCCCCCGAAGAGGATGTTGGAGAAGCCCTTGACCATTTCGGCGGAATAGTTGACGGAGGCCTCAAAGGCCGCCACATTGCCGGTATCCGCCTTGAGGGTTTCGCCGGGGGCGAGGTCGTATTCCCGAATGGCCCCATCCAGCTCCAGGAACACCAGGCCCTGGCCGCTATAGCGCTGCATGATCAAGCCCTCGCCCCCAAAGATGGCGCCCTTCACGCCGCCCCGGCCGAAGGCCACGGAGATGGTCACATCGGGGTCCGCGCACAAAAAGGCGTTCTTCTGGGCGATGTATTCCCGGCCGGGGCCTATCTCCAGCACCTTGATCTCGCCGGGCATGGAGGAGGCGAAGGTGATGCTGGCGCCGGGCCGCTGGGCGGTATAGGTGGCCATAAACAGGTTTTCGCCGGAGAACATCCGGCCCAATGCCTTGCCAAGGCCGCCCTTCATATTGGTTTCCATGCTGATGCCGTCGCTCATCCAGGAAAGGCCGCCGCTTTGGGTATAAACGCTTTCCCCGGCGTTGAGCTGCATGGTTACGGCGGGCATTTGGCCGCCCCAAATTTCATATTGCATACAATACCTCCCAAACATGGTTTTGCAACCAGTATAACATAGGAGGGAAGGCGCGCATATAAATTTTTCTTAAAACTTTGCCACGGCTGCGCCCGGCGTCTATGGGCGGGAAAGCGGGCCGCAAGGAAAAGGGCCGGCAAGGATGACGGCCCATGGCCCAGGGAAGGGCTTGGGGTGGTTATTTGAGCATGTAAAAGATGGAGGTCGCCGTGGCGGCGGGCATGGGGTCGTGGTTGATGTAAGCGCCCGCCCACATATGGGCGATCCGATGGGAGAGGGCTTGGATCTTGCATTGCAGGGTCACATGGCCGGCCTCCAAGGGGATGGGAGCGGCATAGGAGACCTGCAAATTCAAGGTGCGGCAATCTCGGTCGGTATAGCGGCGCAAAAGCAGGGCCATGCCGTTGTCGAAGATGCTGCTGATGGCCCCGCCGTGGACGATATTCACCGCGTTGAGCATCCAGTCCTGGATGGGGTATTGAAACCGGGCCGTGCGTTCCGCCAGGCTGGCCTCCAGCAGGGACGGCTGGAGCATCACCATGAGCCGCTGGGGCGGGAAGGTCTGAATATATGCGATATTTTCCTGGATGGCCTGGCATAGCGCTTGATCGGTTTTGGGCGGATTGTAGGGATGTTCCATACATGCGCCTCCTTTCATGGGGGGATAAAATACCCTTCCATTATAAGCCAAGGGCAGCCGTTGCGCAAGGCTGGGGGGAGGCCCCGCTTTCGGGGCGAAACAAAAGCGGGCATCCGCCCGCGTTTGCCGCAGCCTAGGATTATTGCATGGCCGCCTGGGCAAAGCTGTTATCCACCAGGGTGTCCAGGGGCACCCGGGCGGCCAGCTCGCCGGCGCCCTCCATTACGTCCTGTAGGCGGGTAAAGGCGTCCTCCGTCATCACAGGGTCCTGGCACCAGCTGTCGGTTTCCCGGTAGCTCTTTGCCACAGCCGCCAGGGTCTCCAGGTCGCTGTCCGGGAAGAAAGGCTGCATGGCCTCCGCTACCTGTTCATCGGTGGCGGTCTGCACCCATTGCTGGGCCTGGTAGATGGCCTCCACAAAGGCGGAAACAAAGGCCGGGTCTTCCTGTATGGTTTGCTGGCGCACCATGAAGGTGGTATAGGGGATCTCGCCGCTTTCCAAGCCCATGTTGGCCACCATATAGGCTTTGCCCTGGGCCTGGAATTGGCTGGCTACCGGCTCAAACAGGGTCACATAGTCCCCGGTGCCGCCCTCGAAGGCGCCGCCCATCAGGTTGAACTGGATGTTGCTGATCACCTCCACGTCCACGCCGGGCTCCAAGCCGTGCTGGCGCAGCACATAGAGCAGGGTCATATAGGGCATACCGCCGGGCCGGCCGCCGATGATGGAAGCACCCCGCAGCGCTTCCCAATCAAAATCCGTTACCGGCTCCCTGCCCATCAGGAAGGAACCGTCCCGCTTGGTGAGCTGGCCAATGATGATGGGGTGATCCGTCTGGCCCTGGTTCACCACATATACGCCGGTTTCCGGCCCCATCAGGGCCACGTCCGCCTCCCCGGCCAGGAGGGCCGTCATGGATTTATCGCTGCCGCCGCCGGTCACGATCTCCACCTCCATGCCCGCCTCGGCAAAATAGCCGTTAGAGATGGCCACATAGAGGGGCGCGTAAAATACGGACCGGGTCACTTCGTTCAAGGTGACCTGCCGCAGCTGGGTTTGTTTGCCGCAAGCGCAGCATACGAGCAGCGTTATCGCCACAAGGCACCAGGCAATCCATCGTTTCATCAATTTAAAAACCTCCCTGCGATTGTTGGTTTATCATATTGCAGGGGGGCGGGTTATGTGACAAAAATCCAAAAAATAAATGGGGCGGCCCGGTATGGCGCCCCTATTGGGCCGGCCCCTCCGGGCCGGGGGACAGAATGGCGGATACAATGTTTTGCCCAAAGGCCCGGACCCGGTCCTGGACGCCCGGGATTTGCAGGGCCTCCCCGGGGCTGTTGGCGGTTTCCCACATGCAGAACCGGGGGGGCAGCATAAAGGATTTATTCAGAGAGAGGGCCCCCAATACCTGCTGGGCCACCAGGTCCCCGCCGCTGTAGCCGGATACGATGATGGCGTATAGGTATTTGTTTTCCAGGTTGTTGTGGATGAGCAAGGCTGTAAGCCGGTTGATAAAGGCGGTGATATGGGCGCTGAGGGCGTCGTTGTAATTGGGGCAGAGCAGCAGCAGCGCGTCCGCCTGGAGGATGGCTGGGAAAACCTTGTCTGGGATGGCGCCCCCGTAAAAGCAGCGATTATGCAGGGCATATTGGGAGCAGACATGGTAGGAACACCCCCGGCAATCCATCAGCAGGCCGCTGCGCAGGGATAGTTCCTGCAAAGTGCAGCTGGGGGTCAGATGGGCGGTCAGGGCCCGGGCCAGATCCAAGGTGTTGGAGGTGCTTTCATGGCTGGCATGGAGCAGCAGGATGTTGGGATGGGCAACCCGCGGGGGGGAGAAGGCCAGCAGCCGGTCTACCAGCAGCCGGATGGCTAAGGGATAGGCTTCCTGGGGGCTGATGCCGGCCCGCTGGGCCTGGATGCGCAGGGTGGATAGGGAGCCGGTCCCGTCCACCAGGGACCGGCCGGGGAAAAAGCAGCCCGCCCCATTGGCGCTTAGGGCCAGGGCCCGGGCCAACTGCTTGGTATAAAGCTCCCCTTCCCCGTCGATCACCATGGCCCCATAGCTGCCCTCCATGGCGGCGGGGTTTTTGCGCAGGTGGAGGAGCAGCTTGCAAATCTCCTCGTCCAAGCCGTACTTCCCGCTGGATATGGCAAACAACACCCGCCTATGGGAGAGGTCCGGCAGCGGCCCGGCGCCAATTTCCACCGGCTCATAGGGGAGCCCGGTGAGGGCAAGCTCCAGCAGGGCTTGCAGCCGGGAGTCCTGCCCGGCGGATACAACGGTGAGGGGCGTCATAGGGGCGTCTCCTCCTGTAAGGCTTTATAGCAGGCTTTGAGCCGCTCCAGCAGCAGGGGATGCAGGTCCTCCGCAAACAGTTCCAACCCCAGGGGGCTAAACCGGCTTTTGCACCCGAAATAGATCCCCTTGATGGGCACGCTGCCCAGGTGCCAGGCCCCCCGCAGGGTTTGCAGCACGCCGACGCAGGCGGAGGAAAGCCCGGGGGCGATATAGGGCTTATACCCCAGGGCGCGCACCTGCAAATTTCCATCCCGGGCCAGCGCTGTCAGGCGGCGGGAAAGGACGTCGTCATAGCCTTCCCCCGGGGCGTTGGCAATGACCAGCCCCGCCCCGTGGGGCCCATAGGCCCGGCCCTGGGAAAAGTCCACCCCTTCCTTTTCCGCATAGTAGGCCGCCCGGGCGGCCATGACCCCCAGCCCATAGCCCTGGATCTGCTCCGGCAAAAGCCCGCAGCCGTCAAAGGGGCCTCCCGCCTGCCGGTTGCTGGCAAGAAACAGGCTCCGGGCCAAATGGTCCACAGGGTCTGAGATCTGGCAGAACAGGCCGGTAAACCCCTGGTCCCTGGCCTGCCGGGCATAGCCGGCCAACAGGGCGGCGTTGGCGGCGTATTGGGCCATGCGCACATCCCCGCCCTGGCCCAGGGGCGGCACCCCCTTGCTGGCGGTAAAGAGCAGGGCGTCGCAGGCAAATAGCTGGTCCTGGCCGATGCAGGTAATCTTGGGCAGGGGCCGGCCGTCTATGGGCAGGACCTGGTTGAGCTCCATTTCATACCGGGCCATCCGGGCTTCATCCGGGTCGAAAATGCCGATCTGCTCCACATCGTGACCCAATAATTTGAGCCCGGTCAGCAAGGCGCCCCCCACATCCCCCAGCCCCACCAGGTTCAGCCGGAACCGGGGAGGCGGGGCCAGCATCCGGTCCAGCACCCTGTAGGCATTGGCATAGGCGGTATTGAGCAAGGTCTTTCCGTTGGTATGGATCAGGCCCGCCGCTTGGGGGGAAAGGTCATAAAACAGGAACACCGTCGGGTCAAAGGGCTCGCTGACCCGCAGCGCCCCTGGGGGCAGGGGTTCATTTTGGGGCCGGGCCAGGCAGACGCCTCCATAGGCATAGTAATCCATAGACATGCTCCTTTTCTTATGGGCTTGTAGGCAGGGGCCGGGCCAACCGGTCCAATGCAGCCACATCCTCCCGTAGGCATTGGGAGGGCAGGGCATTGGGGTCATAGCGTAGGGCGTCCCCCCGGTGGGGCGGCCGGGAGGCGATGAACACATCCCCCAGCCGGCGGATGGTCAAGGGGCTGGTCAAGATGGCCAGATGCCGCGCCTCCAGCACCTGCAGGATGTCCTTGGCATTGCAAAGGGCGGTGCGGCAAAGTTGCAATACCGCTTGCTCCGGCGCATCCCGCAAAAAGCGGGGGTAGGCGTAGGGCAGCATAAGGTTGACGGAGGGAATGACCGAACCCCGGGGCGGGGCGCCCCCCATGCCGTCCCCCCCGATGAAGGGATAGAGCAGGCTTTCGTTGAACCAATACCTGAGGTTGGGGATAAAATATTCCCAATCCACCGGCCAGCCCTGGGCCTTGGTCAGGTCCATGCCCCGGCCGGACAGCACCCCTACGATGATCCGGGCGATGGGCACCCCTTCCGCCCGGAAGATGGGCTCCAGCTTTTCCAACCGGTAGCCGTTGTGCAAAAGATCGTCCACCAGCAGCACAGGCCGTTGGAAGGATTTCAGGGTGCGGGCCTGGTTGGCCAGGGAGGAATAGCCCGGGGATTCCAAAATGGAAAAGCTGCGTAGATCCGGGGCAAATACCTTTTCCGCATGGAGGGCCTTGGTGACCGTATGGGGAACCATATCCCCGGAAAGCACCTTCCCATAGGGCACGCACATATTGGCCCCCACCCCATTGTGGCCGGGCGCCACCGGGTTCCAGCGTTGGACCTTTTCCATCAGAGCCTGGTTGAGCAGCTCCGTATCAAAGCAAAGGAGCAGGCGGCCGGGGAATAGACCGCAAAGATCAAGCCGTAGGCTGGGCCGCCGCTCCTTCACGGCTTTTATCACCGAAGGTTCGCTGGAAAAGGGCGCTTTGAGCCTACATAACACATCCTGGATCAGGATCATGGGCGCCCGCATATCCACCAGGTACAGCTGGGGGCAAGGCACCAGGGACACGAACCCCAATTGAGGCAGCAGCTGGGCCAGGGGATCTTGGGGGGAATCCGCCCGGTATATGGCGAAGGTGACGTCGTCCAAGAGGCAACGGGCCAGCAATTGGTTGCACAGCAGCCGGGCCTCTTCCGGCCCGGGGGCCTGGCAGGTTTCCAGGAGCAGCACCTTGCCGGATACCTGCTGACGCAAGGCTTCAGCCTCTGGGGCGCTGTTTAGGACGGTATAGAGCTGGGAAACGGATAGGGACTGGGCCTGGACCCATCCCAGCGGCTCCTGGGCATCCCGCCTGTGAAGCTGGCAGATGTAAGCCCCTTGCTGGGGCCGGGACTCGGAAAAATACAGGGCATCCTGCTGGAGCAGCCGCTTATCCTGGGGGGTGCGCAAATATAGGCCTTTGGCATAGATGAAATCCTGCACCACAGGGTCCACCAGCATGGAGATGTCCATGTTTTTATCGATGGATTCCCGGATGCGGGTGGAGCTGACGGTTTCATAGTCCGGCGGCAAAGTCAGCAGCCGAAGCCGGCCCTGGATGCGGCGGCGGATGGCCTGCTCTACCGCCCCGGGTTCCTGGCCTTCTGCTCGTGTAAAAACGATATGGTCGTATTCCTGGGCGCCCCCCGGCTGGTTATGCCGGTAGGCGGAGGCGTTTTGCACCACGTCGCTGCCCATGACCAGCGATACCCGTTCCCCGGGGAACAGGCCGGAGAGCTTGGCAAGGTCTTGAGGCATGGCGATATTGATGGGGATGTCATCCGGGAACAAATAGACGTTTGGGGCATCCGCTGTGCTCAGCATGGCGATCTGCCGGCGTAGGAGCTTGGGCAGGGTGCGCTTGCGCCAGGAAAATTCATCCACTGCCAGGTAGACCGTATAGCCCAGGGCTAAGATCTCTTCCACGATCCGGCGGTGGCCTGCGGAAAACGGGTCGAAGGTACCGGGGAAAAAGGCCGCCGGGCCGGGGGCGGGAAAGCGCCAAGGCCCCAGTTCCACCTGGGCCTGGGTGATGAAGCGGTATAGGTGGTTGAGCATGGCCGCCCGGTTGAAGAAGGTGGTTTTGCCGGCCCTAGGTTCACACAGCAGGGTAAGGAGCTTCTTGCCGCAGCGCAGAAAAACCTGTTGCCGCCGCGCCAACGGAATGGAGGTTTGCCCAAGGAACCCTTTACATAAAACATACAGGGCGGTACGGTGGATGCTATTTTCATAATGGGCCACCCCTGTGAGCAGCAGACCCAGGATGCGAACCTCCAAGGGTTGGTCGCATACCTGCCCCAGCATGACCCCCAGGGTGGAAAGGGCAAACCTGGCGGGCCGGATCTGGGAGGAACGGACCATGGCTTCCAGCAGGTCGGTACATTCCGCCATCTCCTTGGGAGGCAGGCCGCAGATGAGCTTCCCCAAAAACGGGGGGATGTATTGGCCGATGGGGTCCTGGCCGCTCTCCAATTCCCGGATCAGGTCGATGACGATCTCATTGCGCTGGTCCGCCCGCAGCATGGGGGCCAATTCCACCAGGGCCTGGCCAGCCCGTTCCCGGACCGGAAGATGCTCGCTGACGGAAAGCAGGTTGGAAAGATGGGTGGCAATATGGAAGGCTTCCTCGCCATGGGCTTTGGCATAGCCGGCCAGCATATCCACGTAGGTAAGCTTTACCGTCCAATGCACTGCTTTTTTTAGGTTGGCAAGGTAGAGCTGGGATACGTCGAAGCCGGCAGGACCGGGAAGCCGGCCTAGGCCTACTTCCAACTGGGCAACCAGGTAGGCGATGGCGGGTTCCTCCTGCCGGGGCAGGGCTTGCAATAAGGCGGCAACGCCTTGTTTGCCGCCGGGGCAGCCTGCTTGCAGGATACCTATGGCCAGACGCAGGCTGGCTAAAAGCAGGGGCAATGTTTGGCCAGGCTCCTGGACCAAGGCGCAAAGCACTTGAAAGACCTTGGAAACCTCCTTGGGGGTCAATAGGGAAAGGGGGCATAGGGCCAGGGCGTCCAATAGGGCGAACCGATGGGCGGGCAATCCATCCCAAGCAAAAAACCGCCTGAGCAACGGCGCAAGGAAATGGGGGGCCGCCTGGGGCTCGCAGGCAGCGAACAGGCTGGACGCAATGGCCTTAAGGGAATTGGCGATGCGAAGGGCGTGCTTGGGGGAGATCCGAGCGTCCGGATAGAGGCAGCGGAGGATATAGGTTTCCCAAAGATCCGCCGCCTCTTGGAGCAATTGGGTCACCGAGGGGGCGGCGGCGCCCTTGGGCGCCCGGGATGGCAGTTCCTTGCGATAGCGGGGGCCGCTGCCTGCTAAAATTTGCCCCATGATGGCAGCGCTATGCCGGCGCACGTCCCCTGCGTGGTGCATAAGCAGTTCATAGAGGAACCCTAAGGCTACCAGCTTACCCTCCCTGGTCATATATACGCTGTAATCCTCCAGCAACCTAAGGTAGGTGCGCAGCCGGTAAGGATCTTTTTCACTGCGGGCCTGCTCCAGCAGCTGCTCCATGGAATTCTGGCCGCTCAAGGTATGAAGCAGCTGAACATTGTGGAAAAAGGCCATGGAGCGTAGCCGGTCTACCGCTTGGCTGGGGGTAAGCAGAGCCGGGTCCGGAGCCTGCACGGGGATAGGCGTCCCGGCAGGATCGGGATTGACGCCCTGGCTTTGTAAAAACTCCTGGAAATCCCACAACTTCTGAAAGACGGTTTCATAATGCCGGCGCTTTTCTTCCGTCAAGTGGGATAATTTTGTGTAGATGATATCATGGGCTTGCTTGAGGGTATAAATGGATACCTGTTCCGTCCCATTTTCCAGACGGTGCCCACGGACCCGAAAATCCGCATAGATCAGCAGCAAGCTTTCTAAAGGCAGGTTTTCAAACTCCAGATCCCAGGTGGAATGGTTGGCAGCCACATGGGCGATCTGGGGCATATCCAGCTTGGAGAGCCACTCCCAGGTATAATAATAATGTAAGGTGGGCACTCGGGCCGCATCCGGGCCCCGGCAGCCGAATTTGCCGATATCGTGGGCCAGGGACGCGGCGGCGATCAGAGGAATATCGGCAGGCAACCCGCATTGCACAGCTTGGCGGCCCATGGCGACGGCCACATTATGCACGCCCAGGATATGCTTTTCCGGGTCATAGGGGAGGGCGCAGGGGGCAATGCGCAGCAAAAGCAAATACCGGCTTTGGGCGGTATGCTCCATAAAGCGGCGGTATTCCTCTTGAACCCGGCTGGCGGCCAACTCCGCTTGGGTCACAGGGCACGGGTCCCGCAGCAGGGAATGGGGCAGGCGGCCCGCTTCCCCTTTTATACAGTATTCTAAAATGGATAAAAATAGTTCCAGCGCCTTGCGCTCCCCCAGGCGGGGCCGTATGAAGTCCCGGTCCGGGAACAGGCCGTCCGCCAGGTAGTCATAGCACCGGGAAAGCCAGCCTTCTGCCGGCGCCTGGGCGCAGATAAGGCCCATGGCAGGGGCGCAGGCTTGACATAGAGCGGCTGGGTCCGTTGCGCCAGACCAATCCAACGCCGCTAGATTTTCCAATACGTGGCCCTGGTTTAAATAATCCCGCAAGGCTCTGGAAGAGACCCGCAGCTTTTTTGCATAATTCTCTTGCAGGAAAGCCTGTAAATCGGAACCGGAAGGATCGATGGGAAACGCCATAATAACATGCCTTTCTAATGGATGATGGCTGCGTCGATAATATTATTATAGTCTCCCGCAGACAGGATGAACAGAGGGGTTTTTTCAAAAAACAGCGGGAAAACAAGCGGCAAGGACTTGACATTCCTACCTGGCATAAGTATAATAATTCGTGCAGTTCGCGGTCGTGGCGGAATAGGCAGACGCGTACGTTTGAGGGGCGTATGGGAGACCGTATGGGTTCAAGTCCCATCGACCGCACCAGCTTTAGAGCAAGCGCTAGATCGCTTGCTCTGCTTTTTTTATGCGGTCCGAAGGCTTCCCCATGGCTTTTGCTCGGCAACGATTATGCTGCAATAATTGGCGGAAAAGCCTTCAAACATACAATAGGCCCTTACCGCTACGTGCTCCATTTCCTCCAGGGGCCTTACAATGATGCGGGGAACGCCTGCATACGAATCCCACTGTGCCTAAAACGCCATACGCGATGGGTAATCCAAGGGCTAGGATTGCATTTTCGCAATCGATAGGGTATAATACCCATGCTTGCCCATGGGCTATGGATCATTGGCGCGGGCTTGGGTTGGAGGGGATGCGTCCTCGCCGGCCCCTCCTATAAAAACCACAGGGAGCGGTATCGAAGTGGTCATAACGGGGCTGACTCGAAATCAGTTTGCGGTTTGTAGCCGCACGTGGGTTCGAATCCCACCCGCTCCGCCATGCGGCCGTAAGCGATGATTTGCTTACGGCCATTTTTAATTCGGGAGCATACGCTTCCTTATTTTATTTGAAAGGAGTCCCCAAAGGGGTAAGGCAAAGGTTTTGCCCATTGGGGACATGGGGAGCCTATGCAGCATGTTTGGCCCTAGGTTGCGGCGGCAAAAGCCCTGCTTTGGGAAAGGGAAGGATAGGTGCAATCCAGCGGCGGATATGGTATAGTAAAGATGGGTTGCTGGGGTAAGACGCTAGGGGATGTAGGGAGACGGCTGGGAGGAGCATGCGGAACGAAGATGGGGAATGGAAATTATTATCTGCTGACCAACCTCATATCCGAGGATGAGAAAAAGGTCATCACCAGCATTGTTGGCCATATTGAGCGGGGCGAAGGAAACGTGGGCATTCAGCAGATCGCCAACGAAAATTTCGTATCCCCGGCTTTCATCGTAAAATTCTGCAAGCGGTTGGGGTTTGCAGGCTATCGGGAACTGTTTTACTATCTTACGGTTCAAATTGGCGGCATCAGCGAACAGGCGGGAAGCAAAAACCCTACGTCCATGCTGGACGGCATGGACCCGGAAAGCGTAGCTTGCTTTTGCGCGCTGCTCAATGCCCACCGGAACCGGAAGATCTTTGCCGTGGGCATGGGTTTTGCAGAGCATGTGGCGGCCTATATGGTGCATCGGCTTTCCATCTGCGGGTTCACGGTGTTTAACAGCGTGCATTTTTACGACTATATGATCTTCCGGGAGCAGGGGGAAGGGATGGTAAGCAACCTGGAGCCCTCCCTGATGCTGGCGGTATCCCAAAGCGGCGAGTCCAACATCGTGCTCAACGATGTGACCCGGGCCAAGCAACAGGGCTTTAAGATCATTGCATTTACCCGGTGCGCGGATTCCACCCTGGTCCGCATGTCGGACGTACACTTCATCATCAACGAAACCAAACAGGCCTTTGTGGGGGACATGCCCAATACCTTTTTCGGCAAGGTGATCATCGCCTTTGAGGAATTGACCGGGGAATACCTGCGTAGGCAGCGGGAGGCCGCGGCAAAATAAAATCTGTTACACGCAAATGAAAAACACTTTACGGGTACTGCCATGCTATAATTGGGATAGCAAGCAGACCCGTTTTTTTATTTCTTCGTTTCACCCCCATATCCCATTTTTATTTGACCCGGCGTTTATAGCAACCCCATGGATGGACCGTCCCCCCAATTTGATTAGCTTGCCGATGGCAATCGGCGATAAATAAAAGGAGGAAAACCCATGAAAAAGACGATCGCTGTTCTTTTGGCGCTGGTATTCGCCTTTGCCGCCTTCACCGGCTGCGCCCAGCCTGCGGCCCAGGAGCCTGCTGCGGAAGAACCCGCTGCGGAAGCGCCTGCCGCCGAAGAAGCCCCCGCGGAGGAGGCTGCGCCTGAAAACATTCAGCTGGAATCCCTGACCTTGTATTTCGTTCCCTCTCGGGAGCCGGATGAGATCGTGACCATTACCGAGCCCCTCAAGGAGCTGCTTAAAACGGAGATGGCCAACCAGGGCTACGACGTGGGCGCGGTGGAAATCTTTGTGGGCACCACCTATGAGGCGGTGGGCGAGGCCCTTGCCGCGGGCACGGCGGATATCGGCTTCGGTATGCCGGGCGGCACCTACGTACTCTATGACGACGGGGCGGACGTGATCCTCACCTCCACCCGGGACGGCCTGAGCAAGGATTCCGACAACGCCAAGGATTGGAACGACGGTCAGCCCACCCTGCCTTCGGAAGAGCAGGCGGTCTCCTATCGGGCGCTGATGATCGCCGGCCCCTCCGAAAAGGGCCAGGCGGTAGCCGCCAAGGTAAATGCCGGCGAAGAGCTCACCTGGGACGACATCAACGGCCTGAACTGGAGCGTGATGAACTCCTCCTCCTCCGCGGGCTACATCTATCCCGCCCTGTGGATGCAGGAGCGCTACGGCAAGGGCATCACGGACCTGGCCAACGCCGTGCAGTCGGATTCCTACGGCAGCGCCTTTGCCCGCCTTGCCTCCGGCCAGGTGGACGCCCTGATGACCTATGCCGACGCCCGCCGGGACTATGAGGAAAAGTGGACCACCGAATACGCCCGTACCGCTTCCATCTGGGAGGAGACCAACGTAATCGGCGTCACCCCCGGCATCTACAACGATACCATCACCGTCAGCAAGACCGTGCCCTATATGGACGACGCCCTGAAGGCGGCCCTGCAGGAAGCCTTCATCAACATCGCCGCCACCCCCGAGGGCCAGGAGGTTATCGCCATCTACAGCCACAACGGCTACCAGAAGGCCGTCTCCTCCGAATATGACAACGAGCGTGCGGCCCAGGAGCTGATCCAGAGCCTGAGCAACTAATTTCACCGCGCCCTTCCACCGGACAGGCGGGTATCCGCCCCGTCCGGTGACTGGAGGGCAACGCCCAAACAGGGCAGGGGGACCGCCGTGGCGGCCTCCCGTCCCATGTGCCGGCCCATAGGGCAGGGGCATGGGAGCGGGAAAAGGGGGCGTTCGCCCCTTTTTCACAGCCTGCCTTCCGGGCATATGCCGCCCCTGGCGGTATTCTATCCAAACCGGCTGGAGGATGCATCAATGATTCGCTTTGACCATGTTTCAAAAGTATACCCCAACGGCACCGTGGGCCTGGACGACGTGAGCCTGGAGGTGGCCCAGGGGGAATTTGTGGCCATCATCGGCCTTTCCGGCGCGGGGAAATCCACCCTGTTGCGCTCCATCAACCGGATGCACGACATCACCGGCGGCACCCTCTCCGTGGACGACCATAACGTTTCCGATCTGAAGGGAAAGGCCCTGCGGCGTTTCCGCCGGAACATCGGCATGATCTTCCAGTCCTTCAACCTGGTGACCCGGACCACGGTGATCAAAAACGTGCTCATGGCCCGGGTGCCGGATATGCCCTTTTGGCGGGTGCTGCTGGGGGCGTTTCGCAAGGAGGATAAGATCCTGGCCCTGGAGTGCCTGGATAAGGTGGGCATTCTGGATAAGGCCTATATCCGGGCGGATCAGCTGTCCGGCGGCCAGCAGCAGCGGGTGGCCCTGGCCCGCACCCTGGCCCAGAACCCCAAGATCATCCTGGCGGATGAGCCTGTGGCCGCATTGGACCCGGTGACCGCCAAGCAGGTGATGGAGGATTTCGTCCGGATCAACCAGGATATGGACATCTCCATCCTGCTGAACATCCACCATGTGGAGCTGGCCCTGACCTATGCCAACCGGATCATCGGCATCCGGAGCGGCAAGATCGTCTTTGACGGGCCGGCCAAGGCGGTGACCCAGGAGGTGCTCAACGCCATCTACGAGGGTCATATCCCTCAAGGCGGGGAGGATGGACAATGAACCTATATGATAAGATCTTCAAGCCCAAAACCATGCGCCTTGCCAACGGCAAGACCGTGGAGGAGCGGGCCAGCCGCCTGCCGGTGATCCTGCTGGCGCTGGTGGCGGCCTCGGTGCTCTCCGTCAAGGTGACCGGGTTCAACCTATCCACCCTCGTTACCCGGGGCAACCAGTTTTTCGTCATCCTGGGCCAGATGTTCCCGCCCAACGCCAGCTACCTTTCCAGCATCTGGACCCCCCTGTTCGATACCATTAAAATGTCCCTGCTGGGCTCCTTTATTGGCAGCGCCCTGGCGATTCCCTTCGCCATCGTGGCCTCCACCAACATCATCCACAACCGGGCCGTCATCGGCGTGGTGCGGGTGTTTTTGAGCTTGGTTCGCACCCTGCCCACCCTGGTTACCGCCCTGATCGCCACCTATATGTTCGGCCTGGGCACCATGGCGGGTACCTTTGCCATTGCGGTATTCACCTTTGCTTATGTGGGCAAGCAGCTCTATGAGCAGATCGAAACCGTGGATATGGGCGCCTATGAGGCCATGGAAGCCCTGGGCTCCACCAAATCCCGGGCCTTCCTATCGGCGATTCTGCCCCAGGTGCTGCCCGTATACCTGTCCATTTGCCTGTTCTGCTTTGAAGGGAACGTGCGCTACGCCTCCATTTTGGGGTATGTGGGCGCAGGCGGATTGGGCCTGATCCTGAATGAAAAGATCGGATGGCGGGATTATTCCAGCGTGGGTATGATCCTGATCGTCCTGTTTATTACCGTGCTGGTGATCGAATCCATCAGCCAGTACATCCGGCGCAAGCTGTCATAGGAGGAACGGCCATGAATAAAGCCATTGCGCAAACATATGCCAAGGCCCCCAAAAGCTGGTATAGTAAGCTGCTGGTGGCCCTGCTGGCCGCGGTTTTGATCGCCTGGTCCTCCTCCACCCTGCAGGGTACCACTGCCGGGGGCGACGGCTGGGAGATCGCCAAGCGGATCGTTTCCGGCATTTTCCATCCGGACAAGACGCTGCTCTTCGACCTGAGCAAATCCGGCGTGGCCTATCTGCTGCTGGAAACCATGTGCATCGCCTTTTTAGGCACCATCGTGGGGGCGGTGTTTTCCATTCCTTTGTCCTTCCTGTCGGCAACCAACCTGGTGCCAAAGCCCATCGCCATCGTGATCCATGCCTTCATCATGGCCATCCGCACCATTCCCGCCTTTGTTTACGGCCTCATGTTCATCCGGGTCACCGGGCCGGGGGCCTTCGCGGGGCTGATGACCATGTCGGTATGCTCCATCGGCATGGTGTCCAAGATGTTTACCGAGTGCATCGAGGGGCTGGATAAGCGCATATTGGAATCCTTGGACGCGGCGGGCTGCAATACCTTCCAGAAGATCCGCTACGGCATTTTGCCCCAGCTGTTTCCGGATTTCATGTCCACCATCATCTATCGCTTCGATATGAATTTGCGGGACGCCACGGTGCTGGGCCTGGTGGGCGCAGGCGGTATCGGCGCGCCGCTGATCTTCGCCATGAGCTCCTACCGCTGGAACGAGGTGGGGGCCATCCTGGCCGGGCTGATCGTGCTCATCTTCATCATCGAGATCATCTCCACCAAGATCCGCGTGAAACTCGCACGGGGGTAAGATGGGCGCTATGGCCAAACAGGATATTACCATTTACTATACCAGCGACCTGCACGGGCATTTTTACCCCACCACCTATGGGGACAAAACCCAGCGGGCCCTGGGCCTATTCCGCTGCGCGCCGGGGTTTGTAAAGACCCCCAACACCCTGGTGATCGACGGGGGGGACACCTTGCAGGGCTCCCCCTTTACCGCCTATTGCGTCAAGGAGCTGCGCTCTGCCCGGCCGGTGGCGGAGATCATGAACCGGTGCGGGTATGACGTGGTGACCCTAGGGAACCATGACTTCAATTATGGGGCCGACTACCTGCGGGAGTACCTAACCCAGGGCAACTTTGCCTGCGTGTGCGAAAACCTAAAGGATGAAACCGGAAAAAGCATATTCCCCCGCCTGGTGAAGGTGATGGAAAACGGCCTAAGGGTGGGGATCGTGGGGATCGTGACGGACCACGTGAACATATGGGAAAAGCCGGAAAACCTGGCAGGCGTCCAGGTTACCTCCCCCCTGGAGGCCGCCCGGGAGGCGCTGGCGGCCCTGCGGCAGGAGGCGGACCTGACCATTTGCATCTATCACGGGGGCTTTGAGCGGGACCTTCGCACCGGCCGGCTGCTGTCCAGCAGCGGGGAAAACATCGCCTATCAGCTATGCCAGGAGCTGGATTTCGACATCCTGCTCACCGGCCATCAACACCTGTCCCTGCCGGGGCGGCTGCTCCACGGCACCTTTGCCCTGCAATGCGCGGACAACGGCCGGGAATATCACCGGCTGGAGGTCTCCGTTCAGGACGGGAAGCCGGTTATCCGCTCCCAGGCCGTGGCCGCCCAGGCCCCGCCGGACCCGGAACTCATGCAGGCGTTCAGCGGCCTGGAGGCCCAGGTGCAGCATTGGCTGGACCAGAGCGTGGGCAGCTTGCCCTATCCCCTGCATACCGCCTCCCATTTGCAGATGGCAGCCTGCGGCAGCGACATCGCCAAGCTGTTTTCCGACGTGCAGCTGCGGGCCTCCGGCGCCCAGCTCTCCGCGGTAAGCCTGGCCAACGAGGTGATGGGCTTTGGGGAATCCGTGACCCGGCGCAACATCCTGGCCAGCTATCCCTACTCCAATACCCTGATGGTGCTGGAGATCACCGGGGCCACCCTGCGGGCGGCCATGGAGCGCTCCGCAGCCTATTTCGACCTGGATGAACGGGGCTGCCTAACCATTTCCGAGACCTTTTTGCTGCCCAAGGTGGAGCATTACAACTATGACTACTACGCCGGGGTGGAATACCGCATGGACGTGACCAAGCCGGTGGGGGAACGGGTGGTGCTGCTGCAATACCAGGGCAAGCCGGTACAGCCCACGGACGTATTTTCCATCTGCATGAGCAATTACCGGGCCAGCGGCGCCGGGGGCTACGAGATGTATACCGGCTGCCGGGTGCTCCGGGAGATCCAACGGGATATGTCCGATTTGATCATGGAATATTTTGAGCGGGGCATGCAAAAGACCCTGTTCCAGCGCATACCGTTTCAATATGAAGTGCGAGGAGGACCACTGCCGTGCTGGAATTAGACGCCCAAACCCTATATGCGGTGCTGCTCCGCCTGGCCATGGCCGCCCTCATGGGAGGGGTCATCGGCCTGGAACGGGAAAAGGCCCGGCGCAGCGCCGGCCTGCGCACCCATATGCTCATCTGCCTGGGCGCGGCGCTGATCATGTGCACCGGGGAATACATTTTTGAACGCTACGGCGGGGAAAACAACATCGATCCCGCCCGTATGGGGGCCCAGGTGGTAAGCGGCATCGGCATCCTGTGCGCGGGCACCATCATCAAGGAAGGCCCTACGGTGCGGGGCCTGACCACGGCCACGGGGCTTTGGTGCGCCTCCTGCATCGGCATCGCCGTGGGCAGCGGCAATATCCTGCCGGCGGCTGGGGCCACGGTGATCGTACTGGTGATCCTGTGGCTGTTTCGCCACATTGAGGAGCGCCGCCTGCAAAAATCCAATAGCATCGAGTTCTCCATCACCGCCCGCCATACCCAAGGCGTCCTGGCCCAGATCGTGGAGCTGTTTATGGCCCATAGCTGTACCCTGCATTCCCTTTCCTACGAACGGACGATGAAGGACCAGCTCGATATCACCTTTACCGCGTGCCTGCCCCGGACCTGCAAGCCCGGGGAATTGGCCGCCCAACTGAGCGCCATGCAGGAGATCCTGGCGGTGCGGGAACAGACATAGGGCGAAAAGGGAAAGCAACGAAAAAAAGTAGCAATTGCTACTTTTTTTTGTTGCAGCCAGGAATTCCGGGGAAAAGGACCGTTTGCTTGCAAAATCCCCGTGGATGGGTTATTTTATGAAAAAACCGATCCTATTTTTTTCCTGACGAATCTAGAAAGATAAGGAGGCTTCCATGAGAACGAGCCTGGAGGAAACGCTGCAAACGGTGGGAATTATGGTGATAGACGGCTCCATGTCCACCTCCTTGGAGGCCCTGGGCTGCGACCTGAACGACAGCCTGTGGACGGCAAAGGCCCTGGCGGAATGCCCAGGGCTGGTGGAGCAGGTGCATCGGGATTTTTTCCGGGCGGGGGCGGATTGCGGCATCACCTGTAGCTACCAGGCCACCATCCCGGGGCTTATGGCCAAGGGCTATCCCCTTGATCAGGCGGAGGCCCTGATCAGCCGGTCCGTGGCCCTGTTCCTCCAGGCCCGGGACGCCTAGTGGGAAGCGGAAGGCAAGGCCGCCGGCCGGGCCTACCCCCTCTGCCTGGGGGCGGTGGGGCCCTATGGGGCCTATCTGGCGGACGGGTCGGAATACCGGGGGCATTACGGGGTGTCGGACCAGGTATTGCGGGACTTCCACAGGCGGCGGATGGAGCTGCTCTGGGCGGCGGGGGCGGACCTGCTGTTGATCGAGACCCAGCCCTCCCTGCGGGAAGCCCAAATCGAGGCGGAGATCGCAGAGGAATTGGGCGCGGCCTATTGGATCAGCTTCGCCTGCCGGGACGAAGGGCATATCCACGAGGGGGATTCCATCGAGGCCTGTGCCAGGGCCTTTGCCACCGGCTATCCGGGCCTGCAGATGCTCGGCGTGAACTGTACCCCGCCCGCCTATATGGAGGCGCTGATCCACAGGCTGTGCCAGAACACCAGCTTGCCGGTGGCGGTCTATCCCAACAGCGGGGAGGAATACGACCCGCGCACCAAGGGCTGGCACGGGCAACAGGCCGGCCCCAGCTTTGGCGAATATGCGGAACGCTGGATGCGGGCCGGCGCCAAAGCCGTGGGCGGGTGCTGCCGCACGGTGGCCCGCCACATTGGGGAGGTGGCGGCGGCCCGGCGGCGGGTATTGGGCTTGGACGAGGGATGAATCGGGCAACCCTTTGGGAAAGCGGCATACCGCCGCTTTTTTGTTTGCCGGGGCGGCGGGGGGGGGCGGCGGCTTTGGCGGCCCGGGTGTAAACACCCGGGCCGGCCAAAGGGGGCGCCGGCCGGCCCAAGGCCGGCCGGCGCCCAGGCGCGCGCAGCGCGCCCGCCGCCCCCCGGATGGAAGGCAGGGGGAAGGGACGGCTATCCGGCGCTGCCCTGGGGAAAATATGCTGAAAAATGGCCCGAAGGGTGCTATACTGATACAATAGCAAACCAATGGGGAGGCAAATTGCGATGACGGAAGTGGTAGCGGCGCTCCTATGGGAAGGGGACCGGTTTTTGATCTGCCAGCGGCCGGCCCATAAGACCCGGGGCCTGCTATGGGAATTTGTAGGGGGCAAGGTGGAGCCCGGGGAGACCAAGGAACAGGCCCTGCGGCGGGAATGCCGGGAGGAACTGGGGATCGAAATCGGGGTGGAGGACGTATTTATGGAGGTGCTCCACACCTATCCGGATATGCAGGTGCACCTGACCCTGTTCAACAGCCGGATCCAAAGGGGCGCGCCCCAGCTGCTGGAGCACCATGCCCTCCGGTGGATCCTGCCGGCGGAGATCCCCCAGTATGATTTTTGCCCGGCGGATCAGGAGATCCTGGCCAAGCTCCGCAGGGAGCGGGGTTAAGGGCCGGGGGAAAGGAGCCGTTGCCATGGGATGCATCACCACCTATTCCGGCGAAGCCTTTGACCCGGCCCAGCCGGATAGCCAAAAGATCCATATCGCGGATATCGCCCATGCCCTGTCCCTCTTGTGCCGGGCCAACGGGCATTTCAAGCGGTTTTATTCCGTGGGGCAGCATTGCGTCAACTGCGCTTTGGAGGCCCAAGCCCGGGGCTACCGGCCCCAGGTGCAGCTGGCCTGCCTGCTCCACGATGCCAGCGAAGCCTATCTGGCGGACATCACCCGGCCGGTCAAGGAGCATCTGGCAACATACCTGGAGCTGGAGGCGCGGCTGCAAGGCGCCATTTATGAAAAGTACCTGACCGGGGCCCTGTCCCAGGCGGAATGGGAATGGGTCCAGGACATCGATAACCAAATGCTGCTATATGAGTTTCAGGCATTGATGCCCAAGCGGGTATTCTCCCAGGAAGCCCAAATCCACGGGAATCCGCAAATGGAGCAGCTGCCCTTTGAAACGGTACAAAACCAGTATCTGGCCCTATGGCGGCAGCTATCCGGCCAGGGGGCAAAGGAGGCGGAAGCATGATTTATTATTTTTCCGGCACAGGCAATTCCAAATGGGCGGCCCTGCGCTTAGCGGCGCTGCTGGGAGACGCCGCGGTGAATTTGATGGACCCAGGATGGGAATCGCCATCGGCGGGGGAGGCGGTGGGCCTGGTATTTCCCATCTACGCCTGGGGGCCGCCCAAGCCCGTGGCGGAATTTGCCAAGGGGCTGCAAGGGGAGGCGGCTTTCCGGTATGGGGTATGCACCTGCGGGGAAAACGCGGGCAACGCCATGGAGCTGTTGCACAAGGACTTTCCCATGGATAGCGCCTATTCCCTGGTGATGCCCAACAATTACGTGCTGGGAAGCCAGCTGGAATCCGATGCAATCGTACGGGAAAAGCTCCGCCGGGCCAAAGAACGCCTCCCCGAGATCGCCGGGGAGATCCGGGCCCGCAAGCCCTGCTGGCAGGTGGAAAAGGGCCCCCAGCCCAGGCTGCGGACCAAGCTCATCCATCCCTTTTTCGACCGGTTCGCCACCAGCACCCAGCCCTTTTTCGCCACCGACGCCTGCATCGGCTGCGGCCTTTGCGCCCGGAACTGCCCAGCCCACGCCATTACCCTGGTAGACAATCGCCCGGAATGGAAGGGGAATTGCTACCTTTGCACCAGCTGCATCAACCGCTGCCCCGTCCAGGCCATCCAATACGGCGAGAAAACCAAGGGCAGGGGCCGGTATGTCTGCCCAGAGGAATAAGGAGGACGCAGGGCGCATAACGCCGGCCCGGCGGCGCCGGCCCGCATAGGCGTTTGGCGGTTGGCCAGCCGGGGGGGCGGCGGCAGGGCGCGAAGCGCCCGCAAATGGCTGGGGCGGGGGCCAAAGTCCCCCGCCCCAGCCATTTGGTTTGGCAGGCCGGGGGCCAAAGGCCCCCGGCCGCCAAACGCCGCCGCCCCCC
>CDZQ01038378.1_pt1 | contig 23044 bp, 25 predicted proteins | sample 554831 | NCBI WGS metagenome assembly CDZQ01 (sample SAMEA3182112, study PRJEB8094) | gut metagenome | biome: human; feature: gut; material: Stool; isolation source: human stools | place: Canada | collected 2013-05-06
CACATGGCCATTTTGCTATGCTTTTGCATAGCAAAAGAAGCAGACCCCGGGAGTGCTCTCCCGGCGTTTTTATGGAGAACGCAAATCATTCCGCGCCGCAGGAGAGCGGCACAAAAATAACAGTTTGGAATCAATTGACAGGGCAATATTTTTATGATATTATTTTGATATCAAAATTATTGGAGGAATCTTCTATGGAAGAAAAAGTTCTTACCGGGAAAAAGCACGGCATGCTGATGCTCCTGCTGAGTGTTCTGCTGTACCTGGCGGGGCTGGCCGCCTGCATCTGCGGCGGAATCCTGCTGGATGACGGCCACAGTCCCCTGCTGATGATTGTGGGCATCGTGTGGCTGTGCGTGGGCTGGATACCCCTGCTGGGGCTGCGGGTGCTGAAGCCCCAGGAGGCCCTGGTGCTGACCCTGTTCGGCAGGTACATCGGCACCCTGAAGGAACCGGGCTTCTACTGGGTGAACCCCTTTTGCTCCAGTGTGAACCCGGCGGCCAAGACCCGCCTGGGCCAGAGCGGCGATGTGGACGCGGGCGCCAAGTCCATTGTGTTGTCTGCCGGTGGCGTCTCCGCCAGCACCGAGCCGCCCAGCAAAAAAATCTCGATGAAGATTATGACTCTGAGCAACAGCCGCCAGAAGATCAACGACTGTCTGGGCAACCCCGTGGAGATCGGCATTGCCGTCATGTGGCGGGTGGTGGACACCGCCAAGGCGGTGTTTCATGTGGACAACTACAAGGAGTACCTGTCTCTCCAGTGCGACAGCGCCCTGCGCAACATTGTGCGTATTTATCCCTATGACGTGGCCCCCAACGTGGACACCACCGGCGACGGCGTGGCCGACGAGGGAAGCCTTCGGGGTTCCAGCGAGGTGGTGGCCGAGCGGATTCGCCGGGAGATCCAGGAAAAGGTGGCCGCGGCGGGCCTGGAAGTCATCGAGGCCCGGATCACCTATTTGGCCTATGCCCCCGAGATCGCGGCCGTTATGCTCCAGCGCCAGCAGGCCTCCGCTATTATCGACGCACGGAAGATGATTGTGGACGGGGCTGTGGGCATGGTGGAGATGGCCCTGGAGCGGCTGAGCGAGAAGGAGGTTGTGACGCTGGATGAGGAGCGGAAGGCCGCCATGGTCTCCAACCTTCTGGTGGTGCTCTGCGGAAACCGGGATGCCCAGCCGGTAGTCAACTCCGGCAGCTTGTACTGATATGGCGGAGGCGCCGAAGAAGCAAGTCCCCCTGCGGCTGTCCCCCAAGCTGTACGCAGCCATTGCCGCCTGGGCGGAGGACGACTTCCGCTCGGTGAATGGGCAGATTGAGTACCTGCTGACGGAGTGTGTCCGTCAGCGGCGGAAAAGTGGGGGCTATGTGTCCCGGGAACTGGATCAGCCGCCGGATCTGGATGTGGAATAAGCGCCGCCCCCGACCGAATTGACTTCGGTCGGGGGCGGTTTTTCAGGTCTGGGGGGCCTGCTTCATAGACAGGGAAATCCGCTGTTTTTTCTCGTCTGCCTCCAGTACCACCACCCGCACCACATCTCCCACGCACACCGCCTCAGAGGGGTGCTTAAGGTACTTGCTGGAAATTTGGGAGATGTGCACCAGTCCGTCCTGGTGGACACCAATATCGACAAAAACCCCAAAGTCGATGACATTACGCACAGTGCCGGTGAGCACCATACCGGGCTTCAGGTCCTTTATGTCCAGTACGTCGGTGCGAAGAATGGGGGGCGGCAGTTCGGACCGGGGGTCCCGGCCCGGCTTTTGCAGTTCCCGGGCCACATCCAGCAGGGTCGGCACCCCCACGCCGCACTGGGATGCCAGCGCTTCAGTTCCGGCTTCGCGGATGCGCTCATCCAGATACCCCAGCCGTCCGGCGGACACGTCCGCCATGGTGTGGCCTGTCAGGGTGAGAAGCCGTTCAGCCGCAGGATAGCTCTCCGGGTGGACGGCGGTGTTGTCCAGGGTGTTGCCGCTCTCTGGTACCCGCAGGAAGCCGGCGCACTGCTCATAGGCCTTGGGCCCCAGCTTGGGCACCTTTAAAAGCTGCCTGCGGGAGGTGAAGGGCCCATTCTCCTCCCGGTACCGCACGATATTTTTCGCTGTGGCGGCGGTGAGGCCGCTGATATACTGCAGCAGGGATGGTGAGGCGGTGTTTACATCTACCCCCACCCCGTTGACACAGTCCTCCACCACGGCGGCCAGGGCCTCTCCCAGCCGCTTCTGAGGCATGTCGTGCTGATACTGGCCCACACCAATGGCCTTGGGGTCAATTTTTACCAGTTCCGCCAGGGGGTCCTGAAGCCGCCGGGCGATGGAAACGGCGGAGCGCAGATTGACATCAAACTGGGGAAACTCCTCCGCCGCCAGGGGACTGGCGGAGTACACCGAGGCCCCCGCCTCGCTGACAATCATGTAGCTGACGCCGCCGCCCACCTGGCGCAGGAGTTCCACGGTCATCTGCTCCGTCTCCCGGGAGGCGGTGCCGTTTCCAATGGCGATATGGGTGACGCCGTGGCGGCGGATCAGCTGCGCCAGGGTTTGTATGCAGGCGCCGCGTTGCCGCTCCCCGTGGGTGGGATAGACCACAGTGGTATCCAGCACCTTGCCGGTGCCGTCCACCACGGCTACCTTGCAGCCCATGCGGTACCCCGGGTCCAGGCCCATGGTCACGTGGCCCTTCACCGGCGGCTGCATCAGGAGGGGACGGAGGTTCAGGGCAAAGTTGTGGATGGCCCCCTCGCTGGCCTGGTCGGTCAGGTCGCCCCGGATCTCCCGCTCCAGGGAGGGGAAAAGCAGCCGGTCATAGGCGTCCTCCGCGGCGGCCCGGATAAAGCCCATGGACGGGGAGCCGGGCCGGACCACCTGCCGGCGGAGGAGTACCAGGGCCTCCTCCCGGTCCATGGCCACCTTGACCTTTAAAAATTCCTCCCGCTCCCCCCGGTTAATGGCCAGCACCTGGTGGCCCTGCAGCCTGGAGAGCCGCTGGTGAAAGTCGTAGTACAGGCGGTAGACGCTGTCCTCCTCTTTGGCGGCGGAGGTTTCCAGGGAGCCGTCCCGGAGAATCCGTTCCCGCAGAAGCTTGCGCAGGGAGGCGTCGTCTGAGAGGTCCTCGGCCACAATGTCGCTGGCCCCCTGGAGGGCGTCCTGGGCTGTTTCCACCCCTTTTTCCGGGTCAATGTAGGCTGCTGCGGCGGCCAGGGGCTCCGGACAGTCCCGCTCCTGGGCGAGAAGGAGGGCGGCCAGGGGCTCCAGGCCACGCTCCCTGGCCACGGTGGCCCGGGTGCGCCGTTTCTGCTTATAGGGGCGATACAGGTCCTCCACCTCAGAGAGAGTGGCGGCGGCATCGATGGCTGCGGAAAGCGCCTGCGTCAGTTTACCCTGGCTCTCAATAGCGGCTCTCACCTCGCCTCGCCGCTTGTCCAGGCTGCGCAGGTAGCCCAGCCGTTCCTCCAGCGCGCGCAGGACGGTGTCGTCCATGGAGCCGTGGAGTTCCTTGCGGTAGCGGGCAATAAAGGGGATGGTGCTGCCCTCGTCCAGCAGCGTCACCACGTTTGCCACGTGCTGCTCCTGCTGCTGAAGTTCCCGGGCCAGAATTTGCAGAATGGTTTCCATAGGATGCTCCTTTTCAGAGATAGACGGGGCCGCGCTCAGGCCTGAGCGCGGCCTCGCGGGGTTATCTGAAGTACAGCCGCTGCCGCTCATATTTGGGCTCACAGCTGACATGCATACCCAGGCGGTGGTACAGCTTTTCGTCCACATCGCTGAGCACCACGGTGAAGTGGGCGTCACAGCCCCGCAGACGGGGAATCTGCTCCTGGGCCAGAGCGGCGATGGGGTTTGTGAGGGCGCTGACGCAGAGGGCAATCAGCACCTCGTCGCTGTGAAGCCGGGGGTTTTTGTGGCCCAGGCTGCCGGTTTTCAGCCGGCAGATCGGCTCCAGCACCTGGGTGGAAATCAGATCCAGTTCCTGGTTGATCCCGCCCAACCGCTTCAGGGCGTTGAGCAGCAGGGCAGCGGAGGTGCCCAGCAGGTCGCTGGTGCGGCCCGTAACCACCTGCCCGTCCGGCAGGACCAGGGCGCCGGCGGGGGCGCCGGTCTCCTCCTCCCGCTGCAGGGAGGCGGCTACGGCGGGGAAGATGTCCGGTGTGATGCCGGCTTTCTTCATCAGCAGTTCCAGCTTGTACACCAATTCGTCGTCTGCCTTCCCCCGCAGCCGGTCAGTGAGGGCGGCATAATACCGGCGCAGGATTTCCATATAGCTGGCCTCCCGGCAGGCCCTGTCATCCACAATACAGAGCCCCGCCATGTTTACGCCCATGTCTGTGGGGGACTTGTAGGGGCACTGGCCCAGAATATTCTCAAAGATGGTGCGCAGGACGGGGAATACCTCCACATCCCGGTTGTAGTTGACGGTGGTGACGCCATAGGCCTCCAGATGGAAGGGATCGATCATGTTCACGTCGCTGAGATCCGCTGTGGCGGCCTCGTAGGCCAGGTTCACCGGGTGCGTCAGAGGCAGGTTCCACACGGGAAAGGTTTCAAATTTGGCGTAGCCCGCCTGGACGCCCCGCTTGTGCTCGTGGTAGAGCTGGCTGAGGCAGGTGGCCATTTTGCCGCTGCCGGGGCCGGGGGCTGTCACCACCACCAGGGGGTGGGTCGTCTCGATGTATTCGTTGCGTCCATACCCCTCGTCACTAACAATCAGGCGGATGTTGTGGGGATAGCCAGCAATGGGGTAATGGCGGTAGGTCCTGATGCCCAGGGCGGTGAGCCGCTTAATAAAGGCGTCGGCGGCGGACTGGCCGTTGTACTGCGTTACCACCACGCTGCCCACGTACAGATCCATACCCCGGAAGATGTCGATCAGCCGCAGCACATCCTCCTGGTAGGGGATGCCCAGATCCCCCCGGACCTTGTTCTTTTCAATATCGGCGGCGCAGATGGCCACCACGATCTCCATGTCGTCACTGAGCTGCTGGAGCATGCGGATCTTGCTGTCCGGCTCAAATCCGGGCAGTACCCGGGAGGCGTGGTAGTCGTCAAAGAGTTTCCCGCCGAACTCCAGATACAGCTTGCCGCCAAACTGAGCGATCCGTTCCCGGATATGGGCGGACTGGGTGTCTATATATTCCTGGTTGTCAAATCCAATCTTGTGCATATGCGTATTCCCCCACTCTGCGTTTTTCACCACAATCTTTATTAGTATACTACATCTTGTGGATTGGCTCAAGAGTGGACGGAAGGAAATGGACGCCGAAAATTCGACGTCCATTTTAGATATTTCGACAGAAATCTCACCGCTCCAACGTCCGCCAGTGGGCGTCGGTCCGCTGACAAACCCGGCCGATCTCACGCTGAAGGGATTTCAGATCGTCAAAGGTCTCCGGCCGCTTGCCCGGGTCCCGCAGCAGGGCGGCGGGGTGGTAGATGGCCATGACCCGCCGCCCGTCCACGTCGTACCAGATGCCGTGGTCCCGGGTCATGCGGAACTTGTCGCTGATGAGCCGCATGGCGGCAATTCGCCCCAGACACACCAGCAGCTTCGGCTGGACCAGATCAATTTGGCGGCGCAGATAGCCGATGCACGTGTCCTGCTCCACGTTCAGCGGGTCTCGGTTCCCCGGTGGGCGGCATTTGACGATGTTGGCGATATAGACCTTTGTGCGGTCCAGCCCGATGATGGCCAGCATATCATCCAGCAGCTGGCCGGCCTTTCCCACGAAGGGGACGCCCTGCTGGTCCTCGTTGGCTCCGGGGCCCTCTCCCACCAGCATAATCTCCGCCTCCGGGTTGCCCACGCCGAACACCACGTGTGTGCGTGTCTGGGCCAGAGCACATTCCCGGCAGTTGACACACTGGTCCATCAGGGCTTCCCAGCTATCAGCCATGGTATGCACCTCCTGTATAATTCTGCCCGCCGGTGGGATGCTACCTCCAGAAAAAGGAACAGGAGGACACCCCATGGCGCAATGGTTTTGGATTGTAGTTGTGTACAGCTTCTTCGGCTACTGCCTGGAAAAGGGGTTTGCCCGGGCTGTGAACGCCCCCCATCAGACCCGTAAGTGCTTCCTGCTGCTGCCGCTGTGTCCGGTGTATGGCCTGGCTATGGCGGCAGTGTCGGCGCTGACGGAGCCGGGCATGGGCTTTCTGCCCCTGGCGGCGGTGGGGGGCGCGGTGTGCACGGGGGTGGAGTATCTGGTCCACCTCTTCTATGACCGGACGGTCCACACCTGGTTTTGGGACTACCGGGATATGGGGGGCAATGTGGCGGGCCGGATCTGCCCCCAGTTTGCCCTGATCTGGGGCATACTCTCTGCCCTGGCGGTGCGGTGGGTGCAGCCCTGGGTGGAACGGGCTGCCGCTGTCGTGCCGCCGGAGGTGACGTATGGGCTGTGGCTGGTGCTGGCGGCGGATGGAGTGCTCACATGGGCCCTGCTGCGGCGTTACCGTGACCCGGAGGCGCTCAATTGGGCCCGGTTCCGTCAGCTGCGGGCCTCCAGCCAGTCCAGTACGTCCTGATAGATATATTTTTTGGGGATTTCATTGAGAATTTCGTGGCGCAGGCCGTGGTATAGCTTTATGGACACATCTTTCAGCCCCGCCCTGCGGAAGCAGCCGCAGGCACGCTCCACACCCTTGCCCATATCGCCCACAGGGTCCTGATCCCCGGCGATAAAGAGTACGGGGAGGCTTTGGTCCATGCAGTTTATGTTGGACTGGCGGGTAATGAAGGAGATGCCGTCCAGCATTTCCCGCAAAAGGCCCAGAGTGGTGCTGCCGCCGCAGAGGGGGTCGGCAATGTAGGCGTCCACGTTGGCGGTGCTGGCGGAGACCCAGTCAAACTGGGTACGGTTGGGGGCAAAGCGCCGGTTGTAGGCGCCGAACACCAGTTGGTCCGCCCGTACACTGTAAGCCTTCCGGCCCAGCCGGCGGATCTCCCGGTTCACCACCAGCTTGCCGCCCGCCACCAGCGCCGGGGACATATGGCCTGTGCCGCAGAGCACGCAGCCGTCCAGACGGCCGGGGTAGCGGATCAGATGGGAGCGGGCCAGGAAGGAGCCCATGGAGTGGCCGAAGAGGAAATAGGGGTGGTCGGGAAAAACCCGGGCGGTGCGTGCGCGCAGCTGCTCGATGTCGGCCACCACGTGCCACCAGCTGCCCGCCTCTCCCAGATAGACCATAGGGCAGCCCTCGATGACCGATTGGCCGTGACCCAGGTGGTCGCCCGCCACCACCACGTAGCCCCGCTCGCACAGGTACTGGGCAAAGGGGTCGTAGCGCTTGGCGTATTCCGCCACGCCGTGGGAGATCTGGACGACGCCGGCAATGGGCCGGTTCAGAGGCGTCCACTGGTTGACGTGGATCAGAGTCTGCCCGTTGCTGGACGGGAAGAAATATTCCGATACAATGGACATGGCGCGCTCCTCCAAATTTCATGCTGTGAGATGCCCGCGCCGACATCGGCGGCGGGAGCAAAGGGTTGCTGGATCGTCTCGGGGCGGCGTGGGGCGAATCGTAGCCGCCTTACGGCTATTGCACCAGGAATATAATTCCTGGTGCAATATGCCCTGTGGCCGCCCTGGCCACAGGCTGAAATCGCAGCGCACCGCCTCGGAGAGGCGGTATGGGCGTATAATAGCTGCCTTGCGGCTATTATACCATAACCGGCTCCAAAAGCATAGGTATAATTTTCTCTCCATCCCGGGAAAATGGCCTTGCGGCGGCGGAAAAAAGGCGGTATAATCAACATACAGCACAGCGCCGGTTCCGTCCGGTGGGACACCAGGACTGCCGGCGGAGCGGTTTGGATTTGGATGGAGGCGCGGGAGGCAAGTGCCCGGGCTGAGAAGTGAAAGGAGACTGTCATGAGTTTTTTCGATGATCTGACCAAAAAGGCCAAGGTCGTTGCCGCCACCGCCTCGGAGAAGGCGAAGGATGCCGCCGACGCCGCCAAGGTCTCCGCCGCTATTATGGCGGAGAAGCGGGAACTGGATAAAAATTACCGGGCCATCGGCCAGTGGTTTGTCTGTGAGTACGAGGCGGAGGCGCCGGAGGCCATTGCCGATGTGGTGGCGGCGGTAAAGGCTTCTCAGGAGAAGATTGCCCAGCTGCAGGCCAGCCGGGGGCAGGGCGAGGGGGCACCGGAGACCGCGGCGGCGGGCACAGTGTGTCCGGTCTGCGGCAAAATCAGCGACTCCAAGTTCTGCCCCCACTGCGGGGCGCCCATGGGGGAGTAAGCGTACATACGGGCGGTCCGGCGGGGGAGTGACCCCGTTGGGCCGCCAGGTTTTCTCCCGCTGCACCAGGCCGGCACAAAAAAATCTTCTCTTTTTTTCAGGAGACCCTTGCCAGAGGGAAAAAAGAGTGCTACAATACGCTTAGTTTTATCGAATAGGAGAACCACTATGCAGTCCATCACCGTCAGCGCCGCTTACTTTTATTTTTACTTTATCTACACAAGTAGATAAGGTTTGTTTTGCTGCGGCGAAAAGGTGGAGGAACCCGGGTTCCATTTAGGTCTTACAGTGAAACGACTGTAAGGCCTTTTTATTTTGCCAATTTTAGTTCATAAAAATGAGGAGACGACGGCTATGATTGTCATTCTGAAAAAGCAAGCCCAGCCCCAGCAGGTGGAACTGTTCACCCAGTGGCTGCACCACATGGGCCTGGCCACCCACATGTCCGTGGGTGAAAATCACACCATTGTGGGCCTGGTAGGGGACACCTCCCGGGTAGACATTGAGAGCATCCAGGCGCTGGACATCGTGGAGGATGTGCGCCGCATTCAGGAGCCCTACAAGAACGCCAACCGCAAGTTCCATGAGGAGGACACGGTTATCACCCTCTCCAGCGGGGCAAAGATCGGCGGCGGCCACTTCCTGATGATGGCCGGACCCTGCTCCGTGGAGAACGAGGAGCAGATCATCTCTGTGGCGCAGGCGGTAAAGGCCGCAGGGGCCCAGGTGCTCCGGGGGGGCGCCTTTAAGCCCCGCACCTCCCCCTATGCGTTTCAGGGCCTCCACGAGGAGGGAATCCGCCTGCTGCTGAAGGCCCGGGAGGCCACGGGGCTGCCCATTGTCACTGAGATTATGGATGCCCAGCACCTGCCCCTCTTTGAGGATATCGATGTGATTCAGGTGGGTGCCCGGAATATGCAGAACTTCGAACTGCTCAAGCAGCTGGGTAAGCTGCGCAAGCCGGTGCTCCTCAAGCGCGGCATGGCCAACACCCTCCAGGAACTGCTTATGAGCGCGGAGTATATTATGGCCGGCGGCAATGAGCAGGTGATTCTCTGTGAGCGAGGCATCCGCACCTTTGAAACCGCCACCCGAAACACCATGGACCTCTCCGTGGTTCCGGTGCTCCACCAGCTCAGCCACCTGCCGGTGGTGGTGGACCCCAGCCATGCCACGGGCCGCTATCAGCTAGTGGCTCCCATGGCCCTGGCTGCTGCGGCGGCGGGGGCGGACGGCCTCATTATCGAAGTGCACAACGACCCGGAGCACGCCCTGTGTGACGGGCCCCAGAGCCTGCGGCCTGAGAAATTCGCGGATCTGATGGATAAGCTGCGGGCCATCCGCCCCTACGCAGACCGGTCCTTCACCACCGGCACCCTGGTGCTTTGAGCGGGGTGGCGTTTATGATTGAGACAGTGGGCGTGGTGGGCCTGGGGCTCATCGGCGGCAGTATGGCCAAGGCCATCCACCAGTATACGGACTGCACCCTTTTGGGCTATGACGCCGATGGGGCGGTGCTCAGCCGGGCGCTGGATGAGGGCGTCCTCACCGCCGCGCTGACGGCGGACAGGCTGGCGGAGTGCGATCTGGTGATTGTGGCGCTCTACCCCCAGGCCACGGTTTCCTATGTGACGGAGCACCGGGGACACTTTCGCCGGGGAGGCCTGGTGATGGACTGCGGCGGGGTAAAGGGCATTGTCTGCCAGCCCCTGGAGGCGGTCGCCCGGGAGACGGGCTTCACCTTTGTGGGGGCCCACCCCATGGCGGGGATTGAGCGGTCCGGCTACACAAATGCCTTTCCGGAGTTATTCCAGGGGGCGTCCCTGATTCTCACGCCCTACCAGGGGACGGAGGAGAAGTGTCTGGAGGACATCTGGCAGCTGGCCCAGCGCCTGGGCTTTGCCCGGCTCACCCGCTCCACCCCGGCTCAGCACGACCACATCATCGCCTATACCTCCCAGCTGGCCCACGTGGTAAGCTGCGCCTTTGTGGGCAGCCCCTCCGCCCCGGACTTCTCCGGCTTCTCCGCCGGCAGCTTCCGGGACATGACCCGGGTGGCGAAGCTGAATGAGGAGATGTGGACGGAGCTGTTCCTGGAAAACCGGGAGGCGTTGGCCGGGGAGATTGACACCCTGGTGGAGGAACTGGCAGCCTTCGCCTATGTGATCCGCCGGGGGCAGCGGGAGCAGCTGTGGGACATGCTCCACCGGGCCCGGACCATTAAGGAGACCATTGACCGGGAAAACTAACGGCGAGAGGAGAAATTCCATGGAAACTGTCACTGTCCATACCAATCCCAGCTATCCCGTCCACATCGGCCCCGGACTGCTGGACACCTGCGGCCAGCTGCTCTCCGCCGCCATGGGACACCGGCGGTGCCTGGTGGCGGCGGACGATACCGTGGCGGCGCTGTATGCGCCCCGGGTGCTCTCCTCCCTGGAGGAGGCGGGATTCCGGCCCGTGCTGTACACCTTTCCCGCCGGGGAGCGGAGCAAGACCATCGCCACCTATGCTGCCCTCCTAGAGCGGATGGCCCGGGAGAAGCTGACCCGCAGCGACTTTGTGGTGGCTCTGGGGGGCGGCGTCACCGGGGATCTGGCGGGCTTTGCCGCCGCCACCTACCAGCGGGGTGTGGATTTTGTCCAGATGCCCACCACCTTCCTGGCGGCCTCCGACGCCTCCGTGGGGGGCAAGACCGCCGTGGATCTGGCGGCGGGGAAAAATCTGGCGGGGGCCTTCTGGCAGCCGCGGATGGTCCTGTGCGACACGGCCTCCTTTGCCACGCTGTCGGCGGACACGTTTTTGGACGGCGTGGCGGAGACGGTAAAGCACGGACTCATCGCCGACCGGGACTTCTTCCGCTTCCTGATGACCGGGGATCTCCACGCTCACATGGACGCGGTGGTCCGGCGAAATGTGGAGATCAAGGCGGCTATTGTGGGGGAGGACGAACGGGAGCAGGGCCGCAGGAAGCTTCTCAATTTCGGCCACACTCTGGGCCACGCCGTGGAGAAGCTGAGCGGCTACGAGGTCACACATGGTCACGCTGTGGCCATCGGTATGGTCCTGGCGGCCAGGGCCGGAGAGAGGCTGGGCCACAGCCCCGCAGGGGCGGCGGAAGCGGTGTTGGCCGCCTGCCGGCGGTACAGACTGCCCACCGTCTGTCCCTATGGTGCCCAGGATCTCTACGACGCCGCCACCGGGGATAAAAAGCGCTCCGGTAACGGTATCGATATAGTGGTTCTGAAGGAGGTTGGCCGGGCGGAGACGGTGCGGCTGGATCTTGCCGGCCTCCGGGAGTTTGTGGAGGCTGCTCTATGAATCTTACGATCACGCCCGCAAAGCTTCGCGGAGCCATTACCCCGCCTCCCAGCAAGTCCCAGGCCCACCGGCTTATCATCTGCGCCGCCCTGGCGGCGGGGGAAAGCGTGGTGGAAAACATAGCCCTCTCCCAGGATGTGGAGGCTACCCTCCGGTGTATGGAGGGGCTGGGGGCGAGGTGGACGCTGGACGGCTCCACCCTACGCATTGCCGGCATCGGAGGTTCGACTCCCCCATGCTCCGGCAGAGGGGAACTGCCCCGGTTCGACTGCGGGGAGTCCGGCTCCACCCTCCGCTTTTTGATCCCTATCGCACTGGCGGCGGTGGGGGGCGGGGTGTTTACCGGCCAGGGGCGGCTCATGGAGCGGCCTCAGCAGCCCTACTTTGATCTTTTTGCCGAAAAAGCTATCTTCTATGAGCAGAGGGACGGCGCTCTCACCGTCCGGGGGACTTTGAAGCCCGGGACCTACCGGCTCCCCGGCAATGTGTCCAGCCAGTTCTTTACCGGGCTGCTGCTGGCCCTGCCCCTGCTTTCCGGGAGCAGCCGTATTGTCAGTACGACAAAGCTGGAGAGCGTGGGCTATGTCAATATGACCTGCCGGGCCATGGAGAACTTTGGCGTGACCACTGCTTCCAAGAGGCGGGTGGGCCTGCGCCGGACACCCCACGGGGCCTGGGAGATCCCCGGCGGGCAGGCATATCAGCCCCGGACAGTGTCTGTGGAGGCCGACTGGTCCCAGGCTGCCTTCTGGTACGCAGCCCAGGCACTGGGCTGTGATGTGGAGGCTACGGGAATGAACGTGGACTCCCTCCAGCTGGACAAGCGGATCGTGGACTACAGGGACATGATACAGGGGAAGCCCCTCACCGGTGGCGTCACCGTTCCAATTTGGAAGGTTGTGGAGGATGAGGATCCGCCGCCTGTCCAGCGGCAGGGGCCCGCCGGCGATACGCCCCACGCCACCTGCATCGACGTGTCCCACTGTCCGGACCTGGTGCCCCCCCTGGCGGCCATGGGGGCGTGCATGAACGGCACCCTGTATATCAATAAAGCCGGGCGGCTACGGCTGAAGGAGAGCGACCGCCTGGCCGCCGTCACCGCCGCCCTCACCGCCATGGGAGCCAAGGTCATCGAGGAGCCGGACCGCCTTATTATCCAGGGCCAGGATAGCCTCCGGGGCGGCTGCACCGTGGACTGCTGCAACGACCACCGTATCGCTATGATGGCCGCCGTGGCCGCCACCCGCTGCCGGGAGCCGGTGACGCTCCTGGGCGCCGAGTGCGTCAAAAAATCCTACCCGAACTTTTGGGAGGACTATAAAAGGCTGGGAGGGATCATCCATGAACACACTGGGGAATAAACTGAAGGTCACGGTTTTCGGCCAGTCCCACGCCGCCGCCATCGGCTGCGTGGTGGAGGGCCTGCCCGCCGGGTTCCGGCCCGACATGGAGCGGGTGGCCAGGTTTATGGCCCGCCGCGCCCCGGGGCAGAACGCCTGGTCCACCCCCCGGAGGGAGGCGGATATTCCGGAGATTCTCTCCGGGCTGGTGGAGGGGGTTGCCTGCGGCGCGCCTCTGACCGCCGTAATCCGCAACAGCGACCAGCGCAGCAGGGACTACAGCGGCCTGAAGCGCACCCCCCGTCCCTCCCACGCGGATTATACCGCCCTGGTGAAATATGGGGACAGCTACGATATCCGGGGCGGCGGTCAATTTTCCGGCCGGCTTACCGCCCCCCTGTGCTTCGCCGGGGCGCTGGCTCTCCAGCTACTGGAGCAGCGGGGCGTCACCGTGGCCGCCCATATTGGACGGATCGGCCCTGTGCTGGATGATACGCCGGACTTCGCACAGGTGGATCGGGGGGCTCTGGCGGCTCTGGCGGATAGGGCGCTGCCGGCCTTCCGCCGGGGAGCGGCGGAGGAGATGGCTGCGGAGATCGAGGCGGCCCGGCGGGACGGGGACAGTGTGGGCGGCATGATCCGCTGTTTTGTCCTGGGCCTTCCGGCGGGGCTGGGGGAGCCCATGTTTGACGGGGTGGAGAACCGCCTGGCCGCGGCACTCTTCGGCATACCCGCTGTCCGTGGCGTCTCCTTTGGGGACGGCTTTGCCGCTGCCGCCATGCGGGGCAGCGCCCACAACGACCCCTTCCGCACTGACGGCAAGACCGTTTTTACCCGGACCAACCACGCCGGCGGTGTGCTGGGGGGTATCACCACCGGCATGCCCCTGGTGGTCAATGTGGCGGTGAAGCCCACCGCCTCCATCCCACGGGAACAGGACACGGTGGACCTGGAGACGATGACCAATACCCGCCTGACCATCGCTGGCCGGCACGATCCCTGTATTGTACCCCGGGCTGTGCCGGTAGCGGAGGCTGTCACCGCGCTGACACTACTTGACATGCTATTGGAGGAGTGAACTATGGAACTGAAGGACTATCGGGCAAGGCTGGATCAGATTGACGACCAGCTGGTGGCGCTTTTCAAACAGCGGATGGAGACAGTGAAGGGAGTGGCGGAGTATAAGCGGCAGCACAACACGCCGGTGCTCTCCGCCGGACGGGAGCGGGAGATCCTCTACCGGGTGACGGGCCTGGGAGGAGAGGAACTGGAGGGCTACACCCAGGTTCTCTTCTCCACCCTGATGGAGTTGAGCCGCAACTACCAGGAGGATATGCTGGCCACCGGGGACTCCCCCCTGTGCCGGGAAATCCTGGCCGCGGCGGAGAAGTGCGGCCCATTTCCCGCACGGGCGGTGGTGGCCTGCCAGGGCATGGAGGGGGCCTACTCCCAGATGGCCTGCGTGAAGCTTTTCTCCCTGCCCCAGATTATGTACTTCGGCCGGTTTGAGGGGGTGTTCCGGGCGGTGGAGAGCGGCATGTGCCGCTACGGCATCCTGCCCATTGAGAACAGTTCCGCCGGCTCTGTCACCGAGGTTTACGACCTGATGGAGCGGTACCACTGCAAGATTGTCCGGGGCCTGAAGCTGAAGATTGAGCACTGCCTGCTGGCAAGGCCCGGCGTGAAGAGCGCCGATATCAGGGAGGTGGTGGCCCACGAGCAGTCCCTGAACCAGTGCAGTGAGTTCCTGAAAAACAGCGGTGTAAAGATGACGGTGTTCTCCAACAATGCCGCCGCCGCCCAATATGTGGCGGACAGCGGAAGAGACGATCTGGCGGCCATTGCCTCCGCCAGCTGCGCGGAACTCTACGGCCTCTCCATCATCGGGCAGGGCATCTCCAACACGGATCACAACTACACCCGCTTCCTCTGTATTTCCCGGGAACTGGAGATCTATGAGGGCGCCGGTAAGATCACCTTTGTCACCGCGGCGGCCCACCGTCCCGGATCCCTGTACAGCCTCATCGCCCGCTTTGCCACCCGGGGGCTGAATATCAGCAAGCTGGAGAGCCGTCCCATTCCCGGTAAGGATTTTGAGTTCCGCTTTTATTTTGATGTGGAGGCCTCTGTCAAAAGCAGGGACGTCCAGATCATTCTCAGCCAGCTGGAGAAGGAGGACTTCTTCACCTTCCTGGGGGCGTACAGCGAGGAGGGCTGACATGGAGTACGGGCTGCTGGGGGAGACGCTGGGCCACAGCTTCTCCCCCCAGATTCACCGGGCCCTGGCGGGCTATGACTATCAGCTGCTGCCCACCCCACGGGAGGCGGTAGAGCCGCTCTTCCGCCGCCGGGATTTTCGGGGCCTCAACGTCACCATCCCCTACAAGCAGACTGTGATGCCGCTTTGTGACGAGATTGACCCCCGGGCGGCCCGGATCGGCGCGGTAAACACGGTGGTCAACCGGGACGGCCGCCTCATTGGCTACAACACGGATATGGACGGCCTTATAGCCCTGGCCCGCCGTGCTGGCGTGGATCTGGCGGGAAAATATGTGGTTATCCTGGGCAGCGGCGGCACCAGCCGCACTGCTCAGGCTGCCGCCCGGGCCCTAGGGGCGGCCCGGATCGTGGTGGTGTCCCGGCGGGGGGCGGATACCTATGAAAATCTATCCTGCCATGCCGCCGCCCAGGTGCTGATTAACACAACCCCTGTGGGCATGTACCCCCGCTGCGGGGCGTCCCTGGTAGACCTGGATGAATTCCCCCATTTGTCGGGTGTGCTGGACGTGGTGTACAATCCCCTGCGAACGGCCCTGGTGATGGCGGCGGAGGAGCGGGGCATTCCCTGTTCCGGCGGGCTGCCCATGCTGGTGGCCCAGGCCAGGCGGGCGGCGGAACTCTTCACCGGCGGATCCATCGACCCCGGCCGGGAGGAGGAGGTGCTCCGGAGCCTGACGAAGCAGGTGCAAAACGTGGTGCTCATCGGCATGCCCGGCTGCGGCAAGACCACTGTGGGCCGCGCCCTGGCCCGGCGTCTGGGAAAAAGATTTATGGATCTGGATGAGGAGATCGTCCGCCGCTGGGGCCAGCCCATTCCGGACATTTTTGCCTCCTGTGGGGAGGCGGGCTTTCGGGCCATGGAGGCGGAACTTGCCGGGGAGGCCGGCATGGCCTCCGGCCTGGTTATCAGCACCGGCGGGGGACTGGTGACGCGCCGGGCCAACTACGCGCCCCTCCATCAGAATGGCGTCATTTTCCACCTGATCCGGGATCTGGACCGGCTGCCCCGGGATGGGCGGCCCCTGTCCCGGGGCGCGGACCTGGAGGCGCTGTGGCGGCGGCGGCAGCCTATGTATGCGGCCTTCGCCGACGGTGTCGTGGACAACAATGGTTCCCTGGAGAATACGCTGGATCAGATTGAAAAGGAGTTGAGCAGGAGATGAAGCTGCTGTTTATCAACGGCCCCAACCTGAATATGCTGGGCATCCGGGAGCCGGATATCTACGGCCGGGAGACCTATGGGGATCTGGAGGCCTATATTGAGGCGTTTTGCCGGGAACTGGGCATTGAGAGCGCCATCTTTCAGTCCAATCATGAGGGAGACCTGGTGGAGGCCATCCAGGGGGCCTGGGGGCGGATGGACGGCATTGTCATCAATCCCGCCGCCTATACCCACACCAGCGTGGCAATTCTGGACGCGCTAAAGGCGGTGGCTCTGCCGGCGGTGGAGGTGCACCTGTCCGACGTGTCCCAGCGGGAGCCCTTCCGCCAGGTGTCCTACCCAGGAATGGCCTGCTGCAAGACCTTTGCCGGACACGGCTTTGCCGGCTACCGGATGGCGGCGGAGCATTTGCTGGCTCTGACAGAGGGGATCATCAGCCGGGACTAACCAACAGGGGGCGTGTTGCATAGAATAGCCCAGAAGGAGGCTGTTGCTATGGAACATTATGCCAGCGTGGGGCCCATGGACGCGCCCACCGCTTACGATTACCGCCTGTACGACCGCATCTGGCAGCGGGTGTCCCCGGATATGGACCCCTACCCGGATATCTGCTCCGCTGCCCCCACCGGGTCTACCCCCGCCGCCGCTCCGCCTGCTGCCGCCGAGCCGGCCGCCGCGCCCACCGGAGCCGCCGCGCCTGTGACTGGGGCGTCCGCTGCCGCGCCTACTGCCGCCCCTGCTGCTCCGACGGCCTCCGGGTCCCGGATGGAGGAAAATCTGGAAAACCTGCCGGGGGCGGAGGCGGATCCCTGCTGCATGGGCAGTGAAGCCCAGGAGTCCCTGGAGGTACTGGTGGGCTTTATTGAGGAGGAATTGTCCGGCTGCCGGTGCTGCCTGGCACTGGCCAGAAAAACCTGCAATGCCTGTGCCTGCCGCCTGCTGCGGCGGATTGCGGCGGAGAAGGGGGAGACTGTCCGCCGGCTGCGTGCCGCCTATTTTCTCATTACCGGCACGTGTTACATCCCCGCCTCGGTTGTGGAGCGGGTGTCCTGGAGCGGGCTGCCCGCCGCCCTGCGGGCCGTGTACCACCAGGAGGTCTGCAATGGGTTCAACTATGAGCGGGCTGGAGAGGAGACCCCGGACCTGTGCCTGCAAAGGATGCTGGAGGAACTGGGGGCGCGGTCCTACGCCAGGGCTGAGGAACTGCTGGACCTGCTGGGGCGGATTCTCTGCTGACAGAGGATTTTATACAAAGGAGACATACATATGCTGACGAACCGAGACGAGGCCCTGGCGCTGCTGCGCCAGTACAACAAGGAGCCTTTCCACATCCAGCACGCGCTGACGGTGGAGGGCGTGATGGCTTGGTACGCCCGGGCCCTGGGATATGGAGACCGGGCGGATTTCTGGGCTATGGTAGGCCTTCTCCACGATATTGACTTTGAGCAGTGGCCCCAGGAGCACTGCAAAAAGGCGCCGGAACTGCTGCGGGAGGCGGGAGCCAGCCAGGAACTGATCCACGCCGTGGTGAGCCACGGCTACGGGATCTGTGCCGATGTAGAGCCGGAGCACGAGATGGAGAAGGTCCTCTTCGCCGCCGATGAACTGACGGGCCTCATTGGGGCCGCCGCCCGGATGCGGCCCAGCAGGAGCGTCATGGACATGGAGGTCGGCAGCCTAAAAAAGAAATTTAAGGACAAAAAATTTGCCGCCGGATGCAGCCGGGAGGTGATTACCCAGGGGGCGGAGCGCCTGGGCTGGGATTTGGAGATGCTGATGGAGCGAACCATCCAGGCCATGCGCAGCTGCGAAGAGGAGATCAACAGCGCCCTGGCGGCCCTCTGACCTCCTCCGATGGAGGCGGGCAGAATATAGACCAGGAGCGGACAGCGCGGCGTGCTGTCCGCTCCTGCTTTTCCGGGGGGCCCGCTGCACAGGCCCCCGCTTTGGCAATCAGTCAATATTGAAATGGATACGGAGGGCTCCCGCCCGCAGGAGTCCATCTGGCGGGGGACAGCCCTCCATCAGTAAAGAGCCCATGATCTATGAGCAGTAGTGGGCCTTGAGAAAATCCATCAGGCCGATGACCCGCTCATCCAGAATGCGGTAGATGACATGCATCCCCTGTTTTTCAGAATCCAGAATCCCTGCCGCCTTCATCTGCGACAGGTGCTGTGACAGCGCGGACGCGGTGATATGGGGCGTGAACCTGTGAATGCTCCCTACGGCCATGGGCTCCTGTATCAGTGCGCACAAAATTAGCAGGCGCTGCTCATTTGCCAGCAGCCGCAGAAGATCCGCAACCTTCCTCGCTTTTTCCTCCACAGCGGGACGCCTCCTTTCGGTGCTTGTATGTACAGATTCCCTGGGTGAGTGTTCCCATGGGGCAATACACACACCAGGACCGTGGACGGAAGAAAACCATCGTAAGCAGGCCCAGCACGGTGGATGTCATCATAACGCCAAAGAAGCCAAAGGCAAACTGGGCCACCCACGGCGCCACCATGTCTACGTGCACCCACTGCCAGGGCAACTTGATGGTCCAAAGCAGTGTGACGGTCTGCTTCAGCGGCGCGCCGGTAAATACCTGATAAGTGCTGAAGAGCATCAGGCCGAACATCGTCATGAAAAAGGCCAGAAATCCGTAGCGAAACCAACGGCTGCGCAAAAATTCAGGTGGGTTCCCGCGGTGAGACAGCTTCAGCTTGCCTCCCAACAGTTCAAACAGCTGCCCACGGCCGCAGTAGCGGTTACAATAGGCCTTGCTGCCGCCGATGATGGCAACCAGCAGCGGAATGACAAAAAACAGCAGCCCAAGCCATGCGAACAGAATATTGCACAGGCCAAGAATCCAATAGAGCAATTCGGCAATCCAAAGGTATGTATACCAGTTTTTCTTCATTGTGACGCCTCCCGGTCCAAAACTGTGATGACAGCGGCGGGACAGACCTTTGCGCATTGGCCGCAGCCAACGCATGCTTCCCTGTTTACCTGGGCAATTATGCCGAGGTGAACATGAATGGCGCCCTTTGGACACACCTTTTCACAGCAGCCACAGGCTACGCATTCCCCGCCGACCACGGCAATTTTCTTTGCCTTTACCATGGACACCTCCGATAATTAAGTAATTAAGATATTTCTAACATACTATGCAAACGGAAATTTGTCAAGGAGAAGTTCCCCGGGCATTTGCCCGCCCATTGGCATACGGAGCGGAATGGGGGTGCGGCAGGGGGCGCTTGCAATTGCGCGGGAACCGGACACTGAACAAATGACAAGGCATACCGTCCAACCGGAAGCTGACCCGAGAATAGGCTGCGTTCCGGACATACCGGCTGCAGCCTGTGCGCGGTAGGGCGGAGCAAAAACAAAGGCCGCGGCTTCGATACGTTTGGCATCAAAATCGCGGCCTTATTTGCCCAGATGGTTCGGGTCGCTTCAAACTTCCGGGGGCATGTCAACGCTCCATTGGAACGCTTAATCCTTTCTGCTGTCTGACTCCTCTTTTGTCCTGTGTAGGGTCCCGTGGGGGTGATGGGGCGGTGCGTAGATAGAATAGAGTTTCAGCGGAGCGGTCCCTCTGTTGACTACGTTGTGCCAGGTGCCGGCGGGGATAAAAATGGCATCCCCGCTGCCTACCGGCTGCCGGCATGTGAGTACGTCGCACCCGGGGCCCATCATGACGGTGCCGCAGCCCTCCTCGATCCGCAGGAACTGGTCGTCGTCAGGATGCACCTCCAGTCCGATCTCGCCGCAGGGCGGAATACACATAAGCGTGAGCTGTAAATGGCAGCCAGTCCATAGAGTCCTGCGGTAAAAAGGATTCTCTTTTGTGGCACAGGCAATGTTGACTACAAAAGGCTCCGGGCCACAATCACAGGCAGAGGAAATTGAGTTTGTTTTGCGCATACGAATACCTCCTGTCTCTGCTGTACAGTCCCATTCTATGTTTCCATTTCACCGCTTGTGACATAGACTGGGCAAGGGGGACATGCTTTGGCGGCCCCGGACAGGGACGGCGGGGCAGCGGCTTACGCGGTGCTGTCAACCTGAATTATTCTGTGTGCTTTCCGGCAGTCGTGTTGAAAAGTTCCGGTTGCAGGCGGCATGGATGGGGACTTAGACTTTAGGAAAATCTTAATAGTTTCTCATTTGAATCTCTATAAATCCAAATGTTTTTTTTGCTGCAATATGCGAAGGGAGGAGGTCTTGTGATGCCTGAAAAAATACTGGTGGTGGACGATGAGCATGAGATTGCCGATCTTATAGAAGTGTATCTCTCCAACGAAAATTACGTGGTTTTTAAGTTCTATTCCGCAAAAGAAGCTTTGGCCTGTATAGATACGGCGGAACTGGATCTTGCGATTCTGGATATCATGCTGCCGGACCTGGACGGATTCACGGTCTGCCGGCATATTTGGGCAGCACACACCTACCCGGTTATTATGTTGACAGCCAAGGACGGTGAGATCGATAAAATTACCGGTCTGACCCTGGGCGCCGATGCTTAAGCCTTGGGAAACAAAAAGGTGAAAATGTACAGAACAAACAACTGATGAAAATGCAAGAAAAAAGCAAGAATATAGACATGGTGTTTTCACGGTACAATGTTAAAATAATTTTATCTGTATTGCTAAAGGAGGGACTGTCCCGTGTCAAAAACAACACTGTTTGACAGTCGTATCAAAAAATACGCTTACCGTGAGGCATCACAAATATATCAAGATATTGGAGCATCACCGGATGGCCTGTCTCATGAACAGGTCGAGGCGATGAGGGAAAAATATGGTGCAAACAGCTTTGCGGAGCGAAAAAATGATACGACAATACGCCGGTTGCGGCGGGCTTTTATCAATCCGTTCAATATAATTCTCTTTATCCTGGGTATTATTTCGTTGGTGACGGACGTTTTTCTCGTCTCCAACTTCGCCAGAAATGCCACTACTGCCATCATTATCTTTTCCATGATCCTAATTAGTGGTGCAATCCGTCTGATTCAGGAACTCCGGGCAAAGAACGCGGCGCAGCAGCTTGACCGGCTGATTCATGAAAGTATCACTGTAAAGCGAGAAGGAGAACTCATAGAAATACCTGCGGAAGAATTGGTGGTGGGGGATATTGTTCTGCTCTCTGCGGGTGACCGTGTTCCGGCGGATATCCGGCTGACAGAGGTCACCGACCTGTTCATCTCACAGGCAGCCATAACGGGCGAAAGCGCCATTTTGGAAAAGAACTGCCACGCCCTCAGTTACAGCAGCTTGGAAACGCTGACCCAGCTTGAAAACCTTGCTTTTATGGCAACAACGGTCATCAGCGGTAAAGGCGAGGGTATCGTGCTGGCGGTCGGAAAGGACACGCTCTACGGTAGCTTTGCAAAACCTGGTTCTGATGATAAAAAATCCTTTCAAAAGGGTGCCAATTCCATCGCCTGGGTCATGCTCCGCTTTATTGCGGTGCTGATTCCCATTGTGTTCGTGCTTCTCGGTATCACAGGTGGGAAATGGCTGGAATCCTTTGCTTTTGCGCTGTCGGTAGCTGTAGGACTGATGCCGGAGATGCTGCCAATGGTTATTACCGCCTGTCTTGCAAGGGGCAGTCTTACCATGAGCCGCAAGCAGACCATCATCAAAGATATCAATGCCATGCAGGGTTTTGGCAGCATGGATGTGCTTTGCATGGACAAGACTGGAACGCTGACCAATGAAAGCATCCTGCTGGAATATTACATGGACGTACTCGGCAACGAAAGCAGCGAAGTGCTGGATTTGGCTTTCTTAAACAGCTTCTACCATTCCGGCGTACGCAATCCAATTGATAACGCGATTCTTGCCTGTCAGACTATGCCGGGACGCGAGACGCATTACACTGATTTGCTCACTCAGTATCAAAAAATAGACGAGATTCTCTTTGACTATGCCCGCAAGTTTGTCAGCACTCTTGTGACAGACAAAAACGGAGAAAGTCAACTCATTATGAAAGGGGATATCTCCCACATCGTGGCCCGTTGCAGCCATGTGGAGTATCGGGATGAAATTCTGCCGATAGAGAAAGGCGGGATGCAGAGCGCATCCTCTGTGGTAGATGAGATGCTCCAGGACGGTGTGAAGGTCATCGCCGTTGCACGAAAAAATGTAGGACAGCAAAACCAGATTATTCCTGCCGATGAAGAGGATACACAACTCCGTCTTTGTTTGTGATTTCTTTCGCAGAAGCCATTTTTGTTCCTCCTTTAGAAACGATAACAAATCAAAAATTCGCTTTGCTTGATGCAATATTAGCATACGCTAAGATTTATGTCAATAGCGAATATAAATTTTTTCTTAGTTTAAGCTAATATAAATTAGTTGACAAAAACAGAATTTTAGTATATACTTCCTTCAAAAAGGAGAGTGGTGAAATGCTGATTAAGTATTATAAGCTCTTTGACATTTTGCAGAGAAGGAATATGAAGAAAACCGATCTGCTCACGGAAGCTCATATTTCTTCCCCTACCCTTGCAAAACTGACAAAGGGGGAAACGGTAACAACCGAAGTTATCTTAAAAATATGTCTTGCTCTGAATGTCCAACCCGGAGACATTATGGAAATCGTTGACGAGCAAAATTGATTTATTAAAAGCGGCGGCTGAGTAAAATGATATGCTCCCTCTAAAGTAGACAGTGGAAAAAACAAAACTGTCGAAACGGAGGGAGCAATTA
>CDZQ01057383.1_pt1 | contig 22903 bp, 25 predicted proteins | sample 554831 | NCBI WGS metagenome assembly CDZQ01 (sample SAMEA3182112, study PRJEB8094) | gut metagenome | biome: human; feature: gut; material: Stool; isolation source: human stools | place: Canada | collected 2013-05-06
TTTTTGAGGCGTATGAAAAGATGTTTGGAGTAAAAAAACATGGGATCCGGTTTTCGACCACAGAGATCATTGCATTTAGTTTTCTGGCAGCCATTTTAGCTGGGGCCTGCCTGCTTTCTCTGCCAATCAGTTCATCATCCGGAGAGCCGACTAATTTTATCGATTCGCTTTTTACTGCAACCAGTTCTACTTGCGTAACAGGATTGGTCGTTGTGCCGACTTTTGAGCACTGGAGCATATTCGGAAAAATTGTTGTTTTGCTCTTAATTCAGTGCGGTGGACTTGGAATTGTAACGCTGACATCTCTTGCAATGATTATTATCGGGAAAAAATTGGGGATCAAGGATCGAATGCTATTACAAGATGCCTTTAATTTAGATGTATTATCCGGTCAAGTTCGGTTTGTTAAGCGTGTATTTGTCGGAACCATGACATTTGAAGCTATTGGCGCACTTTTATATATGATTGTCTTTATTCCGGAATTCGGACTTATCAAAGGCATTGGCATATCGGTTTTTAATTCGGTTTCTGCTTTCTGCAATGCAGGAATCGACATTATCGGACCAAGCAGTCTAATGCCATATGTAGACAATCCCTTAGTAAATCTAGTCACAATGGGTCTGATCATCTTTGGCGGACTTGGCTTTGTTGTCTGGTGGGATATCGGCCGGCTGTTTAAAATGGTTCGGAAAGGACAAATTAAAGTTCGACAAACCGCTCGCAAATTGACACTACACTCTAAAATCGTCTTAATATCTACCTTTGTTCTTATTTTTGGCGGCGCATTATTGATTTTTCTGTTTGAACACGACAACCCAAAAACCATGGGAAATCTTAATATAGGCGGAAAGATTCTGGCCTCACTGTTTCAGTCTGTAACAACCCGTACGGCAGGGTTTATGACGATATCTCAAACAGGATTAACCGATTCCAGTTGTCTGATTAGCATTCTACTGATGTTTATCGGGGGGTCTCCGGTAGGTACGGCGGGTGGAATTAAAACGACGACTGCTGCGGTCATTATTATTGCGGCACTGGCTGTTGTTAACAAAAGAAGAGATACTATTGCTTTTAATCGCAGAATTCCCTTTGAATCGATTCAAAAAGCACTGACGGTAACGCTGATTAGTTTAACAATGCTGTTCATTTCCACGCTGTTGGTCGCAACGTTCTCTGGAGGAAGTTTGTTGGATGTTTTTTATGAAACGACAAGCGCACTTGGCACTGTCGGCCTCAGCAGAGATTACACGCCTTTATTGAGTACGGTTGGAAAGATTGTGATTACGCTGACAATGTATCTTGGAAGAATCGGACCTATTACGATGGCGATCATCTTTGGTATTAAAAATGATAAAACAAAATCGATACAGTTTCCTGAAGAAAATATAAGAATTGGATAGGAGTATCTGAAAATGAAAAAATCTATTGCTGTTTTGGGACTGGGGAAATATGGAACCAGTATTGCATTAGAACTTGCACGTTCCGGAGCAGAAGTTCTTGCAGTTGACTTGAAAGAAGAAAGAATAAAAGAAGTGGCAGACGAAGTTACCTATGCTGTTCGCGCCGATGTTTGCGATGCAGAGGCAATCAAAGCGCTGGGAATAGGAAATATGGACGCGGTGATCATCGCCATGACATCGAATTTAGACGCTTGTATCATGAGTACAATCGTAGCAAAAGAATTGAATGTACCGCTGGTAATTGTGAAATGCAGAGATAAACTGCATGAACAAATTCTAAAAAAGATCGGCGCAGACAAAGTGGTTATTCCGGAAAAAGAATCGGCCTCTCGATTAGCAAAGAATCTGATGTCCGGAAACTTTGTAGACTTTATGGAATTGTCGGATGACGTCAGCATTGCAGAGATCTCAGCAAAACCTGAATGGATCGGAAAAACCTTGGACCAATTGGACTTCAGACAGAAATACGGCGCCAATGTTTTTGCTATCCGGACAGGCGAAAAAATGCAGACAGACGTAGACCCGCATCGTCCTATTGCAAAAGACTCTACCCTGTTTGTATTGGCAGAAACGAAAAACATTAAAAAATTGATGTAATAAAGGATTGTTATCATGGGCAGTTTGTTTGAAAAACTGATTGAAGATATTCAAAACCATCATGAAACAGTCTTTTCCGTGATAGAGATGACGAATGCTGGAATACAATCTAAAGACCTAGTGCCGGCCCCTGCAACTCGATATAGTTACTCGATCTCAAAAGGCTTTACGGCAACAGCCGTTGGCATGCTGGAATTGGACGGAGTTCTGTCAGATGAGGATCTCATTTATCCTCTCTTTGAAGATTTATTCCCTGCAAATCATGACATCAAATGGGAAACGGTCAAAATCAAAGATGTACTCCATCATCGTTCCGGGTTGGCAAAACCGATGTTCAGCGTGGACTGCGACGACTTTTCCGAATACCAAACAGATGATTTTTTAAAAATCATGTTTGCAGAAAAACTGGACAATGAGGTCGGGAAAGAAATGACCTATATCGACGGCCATTATTATCTTCTTTCACGCGTTGTAGAGAAAAAAACAGGAATGACGCTTTATCAATTTCTTTTAGAGAATTTGTTCAACCCCATGCACTTTCAGGGACAAGCCTGGGCAACCTGTCCGCAAGGACATACAATGGGCGGATCCGGACTTTCGGTTCGTACCCAGGACATGATTAAAATGGGCTGGATGTATTTGAATAACGGCGTTTACGAGGGGAAAAGATATCTATCCGAAGAATGGGTAAAAAAGGCTATGGACACGATTCCGGTAGACCAATTTGGAGATTATGGATATGCGATTCAACGAAAAGCCGGGAGCAACGGAGATTGCTATTTTTCTGGTGCGTTTGGACAATTGATCAATATCATGCCGAGAACACACCGCGTAATCGCACTGCACTCCTATACCAGCAATATCTTACGGATCATTGACAATTTGAGAATATGGGAAGACGAAGAGCTGCAACAGCAGTAACAAAGCGTCAACCTTCGTTCCCAAGATTCTGAAACTATCAAACAAGACAGCATGGAAACACTTTGCCATAAGCTGTCTTTTCTTTTCAGAGAAACGGCAATAAACTTGACTTCTCCCACAAGAAAACATATAAAACAACTTAAAACACTATTAAAGAAAAGGAGCACAAAATGTACGAGTATACAAAATACAACCCAGACACTTATCTTTTGCCTGTATGGCAAGGGACGGAAGTATATAATGAAACGGTCATGTTTGTAGATGAACAGAAAGTTCCTCTTTTATACAAAGTGGACCAGATTATTTCCGTACGTTCTTCGGACCTAAAGACGGAATACGTTCAAGGCGAGGATTATTTGCTTGAAAACGGATATTTAGTTCGAACACCAACAAGCCGAATTCCCATGTTTACACAGTCTGAATACTATCCGGAAAGTCCTGAACAGGCTGCCTGCTTTCCCTGCGCAGACCCGGCTCATCCGTGGATTCGCTACGGAGAAGAAACCACTTTTTTCTCAAGACAGGTTCATGTATCCTATACTCACTCTGATTCCTGGAATGGTTATATTCCGCCTCAAAGCAACAAATTTTCCCAAGTGCTTCAAAAGCTTTCGCAAAATGAACCGATTAATGTTGTCTTTTTTGGCGACAGCATCACGTTTGGTGCATGCTCCAGCAAAATGATTGAAGCCGAGCCCTATGCGGATATCTGGTGCGAAATGGTTGTTTATGCACTGAAAAAACATTTTCACCACGATAAAATTCAATACATTAACACCGCCGTTGGCGGAACCGGATCGGACTGGGGAGAACAGACGATTCAGCAGAATGCAATCGCGCACAATCCGGACTTACTGTTTTTAGGATTTGGCGGGAATGACGGCTGGCTTCCTGCAGAAACATATCAAACACGGATGCAGCATATGGTCGACGCAGTCCTTACAAGTTGTCCTCAAACAGAAATTGCCGTTGTATCAACCATGCTCCCGCACTTCCGTGTTGCAGGTTTTTCCTGCGCGCAGCACGAGCAGGAACGTGCGCTGAGAGAACTTTGCAGACAATACAGCCAAGTAGATCTGGTACCGATGACAACCATGCACCAAACACTGTTACACCACAAACGGTATTATGACATGACAGGAAACAACGTCAATCACCCCAACGATTTTCTAGCACGTATTTACGCTCAGACTGCAGTCAAAACACTGTTGGGATAAATATGCCGACAGCAAAAAACACAGCCTAAACAGCTTACCCATTTATAAAAATGAAAGAAAAACATTCCAAAAAAACAGCAGGGGTTATAACCCCTGCTATTTTTTTATTCCAATGTTATTCCTACACATTACTTATTATAATCTACCTTAGTGAGTATCGTGAAAAATCGATTCTTCTACAGAAGACTTCTCTTTCTTTTGAGGATCATCCAGTGCGATATGCTTCAAAAGAACTGGATAAATCATAAAATTATTAAACAATGCACAAAAAGTAAACACACAGGCCAAATAAACCGGAAAAGCAATTTGCCAAAAGAGCAGAAAAATAATAAATAAAATGCCGTTTACCAAAAGCATCGCAATATTGCGCCCGATCTTGTGCATTGCCAAAATAAAACTGTTTCGAATCACCTGACCCAATGTCAGCTCAAAAGAAACCAACATCGTAAACATATAAAAATTGGCGCATATCACTAAATAAGCAATAAACAACAAAACAACAAGTGCCACGATGCGAACCACTCCGGGGATTGACGCCATCAAATTGACGTCCATCCAAAGGGATATGGAAAAATATAATAATACGCCGACCACAATATCAAACAGTGTCAACAACAGTCCCGGTTTAAAATATTCTTTGCACTTGCGTGTAAAATCATATAATACATCTACATGCTTGTCCTGAGAAAAATTACGCATCACATAATTCAGCGCAGCCGTGGCAGGACCGATCGTCAAAATCGGCAGACAGGCAAATACGTAGACCAGATTCAGCCCGACCATTTTAGAAAAGTTCAAAAAATACGTTTTAAAAAATCGAATATACGCAGGAGCCCGCTCCGCATCTTTTCCGATTCCGGGACCTTCGGTGTCTTTAAACGAAAAAAATTTCATAGGATTCCTCTTTCAATGAAAAATTAAAGTATTCCGTGAATTCCAGCCAAAATATACGGTGTCAGATACCACTCCCAAAACATGAGCCCTACACTGATAACCAATGTTACCGCACAAGTTGCCGAATACTTTTTTAAACAGCGAGCACGATCCTCTGATTTCAGACAAACCGTTTTATAAGAAAATTCTACAGCTTCTGACCCCAACACGCACAATACCATAAACAACAACAGCGAAACCGGCATAATAACGGTTGCAACAACAATTCCGCCCCGCAGTCCATATGTAATATAACACAACGTTGCATAAAACCCCGTCATATAGGCTTTCAGAAAAACAACCGGAAAAACCAACACAAACCCGGCCATGGAATATCCTAAAAAGCAAACCAACAGCACGTATAAAACGGTGTCTGAAAAAGCATACAGACCGCCCGACGCCGTCCCGCCGTTTAGAATACTTCGGATACACTCTGCCAAATATGGCAAATCATCTAAATAGAAAAATCGAATACAAATACACCCGAAAAGATATCCCAGCAACAAAGTTCCAATTACGCAAACAGAAATTTTTTGCTTATCCGTCAACTTCTTTAACACAAAAAACGCTCCCCGCAAAATACTGTTTCATCATATGCGGACAAATTGTTTTTTATGCTCCCCGTTGGGGCCACCTACCCATTGTTGAATAGATGAAAAACTTTTTTAAACGTCTTTTTCGGCCATTTCAGCTTCCGCCGCTTTAATCATAATAGCACATTCGATCCGTTTCCGTTCCAGTTCGCAAGACATCTTATGCGGCTTTAGAATGTCTCCGTTCTCGTTAAAATTATTAGCGGCACATCCGCCCGAACAATAATACTTAGCAAAACAATTTTCACATTCCGGTTTTGCTAAAACCGTTGCGGCCGTAAATTGTCTGCGAATCGTTTCGTTTAACTGGGTTCCATCCAACACATTTCCCATTCGGAACTCGGGCATTCCGGCAAAACGATGGCACGGATAGATATCGCCGTCCGGTGTAACAGCCAGATATTCACTGCCGGAACCGCAACCCTTTACACGCTTAATCACACACGGGCCTTGCTGCAGATCAATCATAAAATGGAAAAAGTTAAAAAAGTCTCCATTCCTTTTGTATTCGATCATCTTTTTAGCCAAAGATTCATATTCAGCATAAATCTGCTCCAACATCGACTCTTTTAAAGCCATAGGATGGTTGGAATCCAATACCACTGGTTCCACAGAAACCTGCTCAAAGCCAAGCTCTTTTAAATGCACAACATCTTTGCCAAAATCCAAATTCTGAGCGGTAAAAGTACCCCGAACATAATAATCTTTACCCTTACGCTGCCGGACAAACTTTTGGAATTTCGGAACGATTTTATCATAAGAACCTGTCCCGTCTACCCGAACGCGAACGGCATCGTTTACGCATTTACGGCCATCTAAAGACAGCACAACATTAGACATTTCTTGATTTAGATAATCCATGACCTCATCCGTCAACAGCATACCGTTTGTTGTTAGCGTAAAACGGAATCTCTTCCCTGTGGATTCTTCCAAACTGCGTGCATAAGAAACCGTCTGCTTGACGACTTCAAAATTCATCAGCGGCTCCCCGCCAAAAAAATCCACCTCGATATTTCGACGTTTCTCGGATCGTTCAATCACAAAATCAATCGCTTTTTTAGCAACCTCAAAAGGCATCACCTTACGTCCCTGCGCAAAATCTCCGCCTTCTGCAAAACAATATTTACACCGCAAATTGCAGTCGTGTGAAATGTGCAGGCACAAAGCCTTAATCGGATAGGTCGACTCCAACTGGATCTCGTAATCCCGTTTAGAAAACAACATTCCTTCCCGATATAAACCGTACAGTTCTTCATAAGCCTGTCGAATCTCGCTGTCTGCATAACGATCCGACATGGCCGAAATCACTTCTGCAGGACATTCGCCCGTCATTTGATCTTCCTGCAAAAATTGCAGCATCTCAAACGGCAACTTCTCCAAAACATGAATCGCGCCGCTTTCAACATCCATGCAAATATGATATCCATTTAAACTGTAACAGTGCAACATATAAAAAGCATCTCCCAATAAATAAAAAAAGGAATGATAGATATGAAGCTTTCGCCCCATATCTGTCATTCATCTGCATCTTAAATTATTTGTTATTTTCGTTCTCGCATTTTTGGTTTGCAACCGTACAAGACGTTTTGCAAGCAGACTGACAAGAAGTCTGGCATTCTCCGCAACCACCGTTGCATGCGCTCTTTTTCAATGTTGCACCCGATAATGTTTTTACAAATTTCATTTGGCTCATCCTTTCTTTTACTTCCTGATATTTACACTCAGAATCCCACCAATTGCGGCAGGGATCATTTCAATCAATAAAAAAATCAGCATTTTCACAGAAAATATCTGCCCGCTTCCCACGGCAAAACTGACAATGGTATGAACTGCAAAAAACAACAGTCCTGTAATAGCGCCATTTAATAATCCTTTGGATCGAATCAATAAAGTGGCAACAAATCCGGCCACCAACGCAGCAAGTGCCATACAGATATATCCAAAAATGCATGCGGTACTGTCAGGAATTGAATTGATCGTTAATAGCAACGAAAAACCCAACATCGCCAACGCGGCAAAAGCCGCTCCGACGGCAAGTCCAATCATATATCTGGCCGCATTTTTCAAAAAACTGCTCCCTTGATAGGACGATTCTTTCCCGGAAACTTTCTGCATACAACATCTCTCCTTTTTCCACTTGGCTATTAAAGGATATGATGCATACACAGCGATTATGACTTTGGATTATTCCTTTTCGGCACCTTTTTTCAAAGAACCGCTTTCTTCTTCAGATACGGACTCTGCTTGAACTTCTTCCTGTTCAGATTTATTTTTACCAAAGAATTTCGACTTGGATTTCTTCTCCGGCATAGCTTCTTTTTCTTTTGCAGAAACAGCCGTCTCTTTTTCCTTGCTGACGTTATCTTTAGACTGAACCGCCCATTTTTTCACTGTGATCCGAACTTTATCCGCACCGGTCTCAATAACGTAGGCCTCTTCTGCCTCTTTCACCTGACGAACAACGCCGGTAATTCCACCGATCGTCGTAATGGTGTCGCCCACCGTAATGCTGTTGCGCATGGCCTGCGATTCCTTCTCCTGCTTGCGCTGAGGACGAATCAGCAGAAAATAAAATAATACGGCAATCAACACAAACGGAACAATGGTAGAAAGCATCCCCAGCCACTGTTCAGGCGTGTTTGCCGTGGTTTGCTCCCCTTCTAAAAGAACGGGGGCTACAAGAGCTATGATATTAGACATAGAGTACCTCCAAATAATATGACTTATTATGATTATACTATAGAATGCCTTAAATTTCAATAGGAGAAACTAAACTTTATGTAAACTTATCGGCATACACATTTCTAAAAAAGACATCTCTAATAAAGATTCGACACAAAGCGGAAATCCTATTTTGACCGTTTTTAAACACAAAAATAATTCAAATTCTTCGGCCGTAAATTTCCCGCTTTTGCTCATAAAAAGTTTCAAACCGATCTTCTTCCAACGCGCAGCGGATATCAGCCATTAACCGGTTATAAAAATACAGATTGTGCATCACGGCAAACCGCATTCCCAGCATCTCGCCCGATTTCAGCAAATGCCGGAGATATGCCCTCGAATACTTTTGACAAACCGGACAATCACAGGCTTCGTCAATCGGAGAAAAATCATCACGATACTTCAGATTGGCGATGTTGATGATTCCCTGCGAAGTAAACAAATGTCCGTGCCGGGCATTGCGCGAAGGCATGACACAATCAAAAAAGTCTATGCCTCGATGCACCGCCTCCAGAATATTAACAGGGGTTCCGACTCCCATCAAATACCTGGGCTTGTTTTGTGGCATATTCGGTTCTACCGCATCAATAATACGATACATATCCTCTGTTTCTTCGCCTACGGCAAGTCCGCCAATAGCATACCCGTCCAAATCCAATTCGGCGATATCTTTCATGTGCCGAATTCGTAAATCCTCATAAGTTCCGCCCTGATTGATTCCCCAAAGCATCTGATGCGGATTCACCGCACCGGACGCATTCAGGCGTGCCAGTTCCTTCTTACACCGAACCAACCAACGATACGTCCGTTCACAGGAACGTTTTACATAATCATACTCGGCCGGATTTTCGATACATTCATCAAACGCCATCGCAATCGTCGACCCCAGGTTGGACTGTATCCGCATGCTTTCTTCCGGGCCCATAAAAATCCGGCGCCCATCTACATGAGAAGCAAATGTGACCCCTTCTTCTTTGATCTGACGGAGTTGTGCCAGCGAAAAAACCTGAAATCCGCCGCTGTCTGTTAAAATCGGATGATCCCAATGAACAAACCGATGTAATCCACCGGCCTGTCGAACCAAATCGTCCCCCGGACGAACATGCAAATGATACGTATTACACAATAAAACCTGACAACCTAAAAGTTCCAAATCATCCGCAGAAATACCGCCTTTAATCGCTCCGGCTGTACCGACATTCATAAAAACAGGCGTCTGGATGGTTCCGTGCACCGTTTGAAAGGTTCCTCGCCGTGCGCGTCCTTGTTGCTTTAAAATCGTAAACATCTATTTTCCCCTTCTGCTCAACATCAATCGGTTATCGGCGTACTTAATATAAAAACATCGCATCGCCGAATGAAAAGAAACGATATCGCTGACGAACCGCTTCTTCATAGGCATGCAAAATTTTCTCCCGATCCGAAAATGCACTGACCAGCATAATTAAGGTGCTCTCCGGCAAATGAAAATTCGTGATCAGTCGATCGACAACATGGAACGAAAATCCGGGATAAATAAAGATGTCCGTTTGCCCGCTGGTTGCACAAAGAGGCAACTCCCGTCCCACCGTTTCCAACACCCGAACCGAAGTTGTACCAACGGCTGTAATCCGACCGCCATTCTGTTTGGTACGGTTAATCGCATCGGCCGCTTGTTGAGAAAGAATAAAACTTTCTGTATGCATTTTGTGTTTTGTCGGGTCTTCTTCTTTAACCGGTCGAAAAGTGCCCAATCCCACATGCAGGGTAACAAAAACGATCTGCACGCCTTTTTGTTGTAACTGCTGCAACAACTCCGGCGTAAAGTGAAGTCCTGCCGTCGGAGCAGCTACAGAACCGTCATGTTTGGCATAAACAGTTTGGTACCGGCCAGCATCTTTCAATTTTTCATGAATATACGGAGGAAGCGGGACTTGTCCCAACTGCTTGAGACGTTCTGTTACGTCTTGCTCACAGGTAAACCGAATGATACGATTTCCGTCCTCAATAATATCCAAAACCTCGCACGTTACATTATCAATATCCAAAACCGTTCCGATTTTTGCTTTTTTTCCCGGTTTGACCAAGCATTCCCAAACATCTGCTTCCTGCATCGGCCGAAGCAAAAAGACCTCTACAACAGCTCCGGTATCACGTCTTACCGCATACAGTCGAGCCGGAATAACCCGAGAATCGTTTAAAACCAAACAATCTCCCGGCTCAAAAAAATCTATAATATCCCGAAAATGTTTATGAGTCAATTCTCCAGTTTGACGATTACAGCAAAGCAAACGGCTTTCATCCCGAGGTTCTATTGGAGTCTGCGCAATCAATTCGGGCGGCAGATCATAATTAAAATCAGACAATTTCATAAATAGCAGTCAAAACTCCTTAAAAATTTGAAAAAATATAATTGACAAGCCTTTTCAACAATGATATAATAGTAAAAACATGTATTATTATACAGCCTTGTTCGCCCCTTGTCAAGAACCCAGCTCAGGTCACAACAAAAAGTTTTTGACACGAGGCGTATACAAATTTGTTATCACTCACATACAATGTGATATAGGAGAGATTGATTATGAACAACTACAAAATTGCCATTGTCGGCGCAACCGGCATGGTAGGACGTACTTTTCTGAAAGTTTTGGAAGAATACGGTCTGCAAGCAGATTACACTTTGTTTTCTTCTGCACGGTCTGCCGGTTCCGAGATAGAATTTTTCGGAAAGAAACATACGGTAAAGCTTCTCGATGAACATAGTTTTGACGAGGGATTTGATATCGCCCTGTTCTCCGCAGGGGGATCGACAAGTGAAAAATTCTCCCCCATCGCCGCTCAGCATGGATGCGTCGTCATTGACAACAGTTCCGCATGGCGTATGGATCCGAACGTACCGCTTGTTATTCCCGAAGTCAATCCGGAAGATATTCGGAAGCACAACGGAATTATCGCAAATCCAAACTGTTCTACAATCCAGGCAGTTGTTGCGCTGAAACCTTTACATGACCTGTACAAGATCAAACGAATTGTTTACTCGACTTATCAGGCGGTTTCCGGCGCAGGGCTCGGCGGCTACAATGACCTCAAGTACGGCATTGAGGGCAAAGAACCGCAAAAATTCCCGCATCCGATCTTCTCGAACTGTTTACCGCATATTGACGTTTTTGAAGAAAACGGATACACAAAAGAAGAAATGAAAATGGTCAATGAAACTCGGAAGATTTTGCACGACGATTCGTTGAAAATCACGGCAACCACCGTTCGAGTTCCTGTATTTGATTGTCACAGTGAATCAATCAATGTAGAATTCTACAAGGATTTTGATCTGGATGAAGTACGCAACGCTTTAGCAAATTTTGACGGCATTGTTGTACAGGACGATCCGAAAAACAATGTATACCCGATGGCAATTACTGCAAAAGGAACCAACGAGGTTTACGTTGGCAGAATCAGACGGGATGACAGTGCTCCCAATGCATTAAACATGTGGGTCGTTGCCGACAATATCCGTAAGGGTGCGGCAGCCAATGCAGTGCAAATTGCATTGAAACTGATCGATATGTGGCAAACAGGAGAACTGAAAAAATAATTTACTAAAAGGGAGGCCCCGGTTTGAGAAAAAGTATCTTCTCAGGCTCTGCGGCAGCTCTTACCACTCCTTTCAAAGCTGATATGAGCATAGACTACAGCGTGCTGGAACAGATGATTGAATTTCAACTGGCCAACAATACGGACGCTTTAGTGATTTGCGGGACAACGGGCGAAACCCCGGCACTGGAAGACAGTGAACATAAAAGACTTATAAAATTTTGTATTAACAAGGTGGGCGGAAGAGTTCCTGTTATTGCGGGCGCTGGCAGCAATAACACAACTCGAGCACTGGATTTTGCTGAATTTGCAAAGGAAGTCGGTGCAGATGCCCACCTTCAAATTACCCCCTATTACAACCGAACCACACAACAAGGAATTATCAATCATTTTTTGTATATTGCGGATCGAATCAATTTGCCGATGATTGTTTACAATGTTCCGTCCAGAACAGGCGTAAACATCGCTCCGGAAACATATTTAAAACTTTCTCGGCATAAAAATATTATAGCCGCAAAAGAGGCTAATCCGGACCTTGCCGCGTTGGCAAGAACGCTTTCGTTATGCAAAAAGAACTTAGATATTTATTGCGGAGACGACAGCGTCATTACCCCAATGCTGGCTTTGGGAGCAAAAGGTGTTATCAGCGTGATGGCCAATATCGTTCCGCAACAGACACACCAGTTATGTGCCGATTTTTTTGCAGGAAACGTTCAAAAGAGCGCACAGGCACAAACGGAATTGACCGGTCTAATCCGCGCTTTGTTTGCAGAGCCGAATCCTATCCCTGTCAAAGCCGCGCAACAAATGATGGGATTTGACGTTGGATTGCCTCGGAGACCTCTGGTAAAAGCGGGAAAAAAGTGCGTAAAAGAATTGGAACGGCAGATGAAAAAACTCCGGCTGATCTAAAAAAGCGCAACTTCATACCCGGGGGGATTTATATGACCGATATACGAGATATTTTGACAAGTATTTCATTGGAAACAGACGTTATTGTTGTAAACGTTTTTGATTTGGATAATACAACCGCAGCTATTGCCGATTTATTTACAAAGCTGGGAGCAGAAGGAGTTAATATCAATATGATTGCATTAAACCCTTCTTGCAAAACAACCCAAACATTGTCTTTTACGGCCAATGCGGCGGATACGACGCGTATTATACAAATCATCACACAGTTACAAGCAGATAAAAGGCCGAGAATCGAGTTAAATGCTCAAAACTGCATTGCAACGTTCTGCGGGCAAAAAGTGGAACAGGAATGCGGCATATGTGCTTTTGTTTTTGAAGCCTTTGCCAATTACGGCATTCGAATAAAACTCATTACAACGTCTAAAAGAACCATTGCCTGCCTGTTTGATGAGCGATATTACGGCAATGCCGTAAAAATGTTCCGTGAAGTGTTTAGAGAAGAACTAACTGAATAAAATAAAAGATCCGGGAACCTTTTCCCGGATCTTTTATTTCCCGGGAAATTTCCCCGGTATCCATTTTCTTATTGAACAATAATATGCTTTTGATAAAACGCTTCGCCAAACATCGTCTGATACAATTGTCTTACATGCTGACGTACGATGTCATCCGGTTGAGGCTCCGAACAAAAAATCAAATACCGATCTGTCAAAACCGAAGATCGAACACCCGTCAGATGCATCCCGTTGCGCAAATAAAATCCGATTCTGCGCTGTCGAATACTGCGATCGTCCGAATCAATGGCATAGTCGGGATCCTCGACCTCTCCGTAAACGCCATGTGCGCCAATCTGTTCTCGCAATAATTGCAAAATTTGCGCACCTAAACCCTGAGAACGGAAAGCTGCTAATACCGCAAAGAAATCCAACAAATACAGCGAAGGCTCACAAACAAAAAACCACGCATAGGCAACCAACTGTGACTGTTGATAAAAGCCGAAGCAACGATAAAGCCCTCGAGTCATCAAATCTTTGATATGGTCTTTTGTTTTTAGTTCACTGGCAGGAAAATCATGAATGGCGTATCGGTCATAGATGTCAAACACTTCGGCAAGATCCAAACACTTCATTTCCATAAAAAACACCCTTTAAAAATCAAAATGATCCGGATCCGAACCCGTCCGACGGAAACAGTTTAATCCATTGATTATCTGCATTTGCTCTTCATTGAGCTCAAAATCAAAAATATCCGCATTTTCCTGAATTCTTTCCTGATGTACAGATTTTGGAAAAACAACAATATCGCGCTGCAAAACCCATCTTAAAATCACCTGAGCCGTTGTTTTTCCGCATGCCTGCGCGATCTCCAAAATGCGAGGCTCCTCGATCAATGTACCCGCGCCCAAAGGGCTCCAAGCTTCATAACAAATCCCATGATCCGCACAAAAACCTACAGATTCATTGTCCTGCATATAGGGGCTGAACTCCATTTGATCCACAGCAGGAACCACTTCGCAATGCTCTAATAATGTCTGAAGATGATGCACCTTGAAGTTTGAAACACCTATGGCTTTTGCCCGGCCGCTTTGATAGATTTTTTCTAAACAGCGCCAAGATTCTATAAAATTCTCAACCGGCCAATGAATCAAATATAAATCCACATAATCCGTCTGCAATTTCTCCAGACTTTCTTCAAATGCCTGCATCTGTCTGCCGCTGCGCATATCATCATTCCACAATTTTGTAGTAATAAACAGATCCTTTCGATCAATCCCACTGCGGCGAATAGCCTGTCCCACATCCTGCTCGTTTTTATAAATTGCCGCCGTATCAATATGCCGATACCCTGCCTGCAATGCCCACAAAACCGCATTTTGTGTTTCAGCCCCAGCATTGGCTCGCCATACACCAAAACCGAATCGCGGAATAGACGTGCCGTTATTCAGCATTTTTCTTGAATGGATATCCCACTTCATTACAAATCCTCCTCTGCCATTTTTTTACAGTATATCATATTATCTTCATAATGTAAAGGATTTATGCATATCTATAAACAAACATATTAGATCGGGTGATATGATGAAAAAAACAGTAGCAATACTTCTTTGTTCCATTTTTTTATGGTCTGCAACAACGATAAAAACGCACGCACAAAACAGTGCTAAAGCAGCAATTACCATTGAGACGCAGACTGGAATCAGTCTATATGAAAAAAATGCAGACGAACAACTGCCGATGGCCAGCACGACCAAGATCATGACGGCCCTAGTGGCATTGGAAAATGCAGATATCAACCAAACTTTTACGGTATCAGAAACCGCATGCAAAGTAGAGGGGACGCAAATCGGCCTGCTGGCCGGGGATCAGATTTCGCTCAATGATCTGCTGCATATGCTGATGATGAAATCCGCCAATGATGCAGCACAAACCATTGCAGAAAACATTTCCGGTTCGTTAGAAGCTTTTGCAGAGTTAATGAACGAACGTGCCAAACAAATGGGACTGACACATACCCATTTTGAAAATCCGCATGGATTGCCATCCGACAATCATTATACAACGGCCCGCGAATTAGCTTTAATTGCCGCAGAAGCACTAAAGAATGATACGTTTGCTCAAATTGTCAGCACCAAAAAGAAAAAATTAGATTATCACGGTTTAGTGATTGAAAATTCCAATCGCCTGCTTTCCTCGTATGAATACACCACAGGCGTTAAAACCGGATTTACTAAAGCAGCCGGACGCTGCCTGGTCACCTCCGCAAAAAAAGACGGAGTTACACTCATCAACGTCACTCTCAATGACGGCAATGACTGGCAGGATCACACAGAAATGTTTGAAGAAGGCTTTCGACGGGTCAGCAGTTATACGTTATACGAAGCAGGGCAATACTCCATAACCGTTCCGGTACTGAACGGAACACATCCGGCTCGTTTTACAAATCCAGAACCCGTCTACGGCGTGTGCATTGACGGACAAAAAATAGAATATATCCCGACGGACTGTTTGCCGCAGTCTTTATATGCCCCTATTCAAAAAGAAACCTTTGACCAACAGGTCCATGTAGAATTAGCATACAAAAACAGACTGGTAGGTACCATGAAACTGACCCTGTGTGAAAGTGTTGCACAAAAAGAAGACGAACAGACTTTTTCGGAAAAGTATCTGTATTATTTGAATCAAGTTTTCAAAAGCATCTTGCCATAACGTGATTTTTGTAGTACAATAAAGAAAACGAAAAAAAGGAAGTACCTATTTTGAGAATACAAAAATTTATTGCCGATTGCGGGGTATGCTCTCGGCGTGCTGCGGAGCAAAAAATTCTCCAGGGCAGCGTATTGGTAAACGGAAAGCCCGCACAGATCGGCCAAACAATTGATCCCGAAAAGGACCGGGTTATCTGCGACAAAAAGCGCATTCACTTAAAAGTTTGCAGCAAACAGTATTTTATGTTTTATAAGCCGCGCGGCGTCATCACTTCGATGAAAGCACAGGACGACCGGAGCGTAGTAGCAGACCTGATCGCCGGGATCAAAGGCCGCGTATACCCGGTAGGACGGCTGGACCGGGACTCTGAAGGATTGCTGCTGTTAACGGATGACGGAGAAGCGGCTCAAAAGTTGATGCACCCATCACATAATATCTGGAAAACCTATCGCGTAACGGTAAAGGGAAAACCCGCTGCCGAGGTTTTGGACAAACTCAGACAAGGAGTACAAATTGACGAACAAACCATAACACAACCTGCACAAGTGGAAATTCACAGCCAAACCGAGGATAAAACAGTTCTTCATATTTCTATCCATGAGGGAAAAAATCGTCAGATTCGTCGTATGTGCGAACAGTTGGGATTAGAAATTTCATTACTAAAACGCATTGCTTTCGGCCCGCTGCATTTGGGTCATATGGCTCCCGGTGCATATCGACCGCTTACCGACAAAGAACGGGACGAACTGCTGCGCAGCATCGATATCGATCCGCAAACAAAAATCAAGCCCGATCGCCGTCCTGCGCATCTTCACGCCGCACCCAAGAACAATCGCTATGTGACGGCAAAACAAAAAAAAGCGTCTATGAAATCCGTTTATGAAAGACGATTTTTGAAACAATTTTCTTCTAAGAAAAAATAAAACGATCTGAAAGGCAGATTTTGATGAATTCTTCTTTTTATACCCTTCAAGTTGCAGGGCTAACCAGACAATTGCCCCTTTGCAAAATTAACGACCAGCTTTCTATTGCGGCCTTTGTTATTTTTGGGGATGTGGAATTAACGTGCCGCTGTGCCCAAGCTTTAATCCCTCTACTCCCGCCGCACGACGTGATGATGGTAGCCGAAGCAAAAGGGATTCCGCTGATCCACGAACTGGCGCGACAAATGCAGGTCAATCACTATATCGTAGCCCGGAAAGCGCCGAAACTTTATATGCAAAATCCGCTCAGCGTGACCGTAAAATCTATTACGACCCAAGCACAACAAACACTTTATATTGGGCAAAACGACGCAGAAATGATGCGTGGCAAACGCGTTTTATTGGTGGACGATGTAATTAGCACCGGTGAGTCTATGCATGCATTGGAACAACTGACCCTCGCCGCAGGCGGAACTGTTGCCGGCCGGGCGGCCATTCTCGCGGAAGGAGATGCGGCAAACCGAACAGACATTGTTTATCTGGAAAAACTGCCGCTGTTTTCAAATGAACTTTGATTTATTATACGACCACTTTGAACAATTAGGATACGAACCCCATGTTTTTTATCATGCAGATTCCGCCGTCACTTTTTTAAAACAGTATGCGGCGGGAAAAACCGTCGGATTCGGCGGCAGCATGACCTGCAAAGAGCTAGACCTTTACCAAGCTTTGAAAGATACCGCAAAGGCACTATATTGGCATTGGGAAACTCCGGGAGAAGAAACCCTGCGCCAGGCGATGACGGCAGATTTATACCTTTGTTCGGCCAATGCCGTCACGCAAGACGGAATGATCGTCAATCTTGACGGTAATGGAAACCGCATTGCAGGGACTATCTTTGGACCGAAAGAGGTTGTTTTTATCATTGGAAGGAATAAAATTGTCCCAACGCTTCAGGACGCCTACGAACGGATTCGCAACGTTGCCGCGCCGAAAAACGCAAAGCGTCTGGGAAAATCCACCCCATGCGCTCAAACCGGACACTGTGTCAACTGCAAAAGACCGGACAGCTTTTGCTGCGTTTTAAGTGTCCACATGCGTAAACCCGCCTCGATCAAAGGAACCGTATTGTTGATTGATGAGGATTTAGGTTATTGATTTTCCTTTACAGCCGCTTTATATCATTATTTATCATGAAAAAGAGACCGACTTTGTGAAAGTCGGTCTCTTTTTCCATAAATTCCCAGCATAAAAAAACAAAATGATAATTGACAATTTGTGATATTTGAGATATAATAATATCACAAATTGTGATATCGCGAGGAAAGTATCATGACCATTGCCGAAAAATTTAAAATTCTTACCGAAGGGGCAAAATATGATGTATCCTGTTCTTCTTCCGGAGCAAACCGCGGTTCTGTTCGCGGAAAGCATGGATTAACAAATGTCGGAGGCGTCTGTCATTCCTTTACCGCAGACGGACGATGCATTTCGCTGTTAAAAGTCTTATTGACCAACAACTGTATCTACGACTGCCAATATTGCGTCAATCGAAAATCCGCCGATGTTCCACGAGCCAAATTTGAACCGGAAGAACTTTGCAAACTGGTAATGGGCTTTTATGACCGGAACTATATTGAAGGATTGTTTTTATCCTCCGCCGTCTTCCGCAGTCCGGACGATACCATGGAACAGTTGATTCAAACCATTCACCTTCTGCGTGAAAAGTATTCTTTTAACGGATATATTCATTTAAAGGCCATTCCGGGCTGCGACCAAACCCTGTTAGACCATGCGGCGCAACTTGCAGACCGTATCAGCGTTAATATGGAACTACCCAGCAAAACCAGTTTAAAGATGCTGTGTCCGGATAAAAAAAGCGAACAAATCGTAACGCCAATCAAACGCTTATCCCAGTTATATGTCGCACAACAACAAGGGGCTTTCGGGCAGAAAAAGATTCTTCCGGCCGGGCAAACGACACAAATGATCATCGGAGCCTCTCCCGACACCGATTACGGCATTCTTCGCCTTTCTGAAAAACTATATCGGCAAATGAAAATGAAACGTGTTTACTATTCTGCCTATATTCCTACAGGCAATGCTAAAATTTTGCCGACAAAACCGCCTGATCTGATTCGCGAAAACCGATTATATCAAGCAGATTGGCTGTTGCGGTTTTACGGTTTTGAAGCCGAAGAGATTTTGGAACGTCAAACCAATCTGGCTTTAGACATGGATCCGAAATGCGCCTGGGCGCTGCGGCATCCGGAACTTTTTCCGATTGAAGTAAACACCGCAGACCCCCTGCAGCTGATGCGTGTTCCCGGGATCGGCATCAAATCGGTGAATAAAATTCTTGCAGCGCGAAAAACCACAAACCTCACATACGACGACCTCAAGCGAATGAAAATTGTGATGAAAAGAGCCGTACACTTCATCTTGTGCTCTGGCAAATACTACGGACTCGGGCTGCGAGAAGATGTTTTGCACCGAGCCCTGATTTCTGATGAATTTGCGGCAACCCATCCCCAACAACTTAATTTACTGGACGAAATCCATTCATTCCAAGCCCCCTCTGCAAACACAAGCGGTGATTGGCGAATTCTTTCACCATTGCCGCAGCCTTCCCCGCAATCGCAATATGCCGCAATAACCGGTCAACTCTGACCTCATATTACTCTTTCTGTCTTTACCAAAGGAGCCATACCATGACCATTTACCAATACTCCGGCACTGTTACAGGTTTTTTTTGCGTTATTTTTGAAATTTACACAAAAAAACAACCGCCCGCCCTAATTACGAGCGAACGGGAATATCAATATCTGCTGGACACTCCAATACAAATTGTAGACGATCATTTGCAGCACGCCGAGCGTGTGGAACGCTCTATTCAGCAAAAGATCGGCAAAGCTGGTTTTCAAGAAATCCTAACCGGGCTTTCTTCGGGCTGTGCAGACAAGGAAATGATTCTTTACGAATATATTCGGCTTGTCTTCCAACATCAAAGTAAAGTCCGACTGATGCAGCAAGACAAGCACGTGATCGCCTTTCGGCTGTTAGTTCATCAAGTATCTTTGGAAATACACCGAATGGAAGGCTTTTTAAGATTCAAACAATTGGCAAACGGAGTCTTCTATGCGCAATATGAACCGGACCATGATATTACCCAATATTTGCTTGCTTATTTTAAAAATCGGAACAATACCATGTCCTTTATCATCCATGATCAAAAACGCAATATCTTTGGCATGTATAATACTAAACAGTCGTGTCTAATACAGTCCCAAACAGATTTCACCCCCGTGTGCACGGATGAAGAAACCGCATTTTTAACTCTTTGGCATCAATATTTTCATACCGTGCAAATTGCAGACCGTGCAAACAAAAAGCTGCAACGAAACTACATGCCACAAAGATATCAAAAGAATATGCCCGAAACCTATCCAGACATCAACAAACCAACCGTGAAATAATGGTTCCGCAGACTCCGGCAAAGATATGTTGGGGATCACAGTTGCGAATACTGAATTCTTCCATATCAATGGATTTTCCCCGATATTGGATTCCTTGTTGCACAAACACGGTAACACAATCATCTTCTACAGAAGAAAAAGTAACACTATCAGAATGAGACGGGCCATAACAAATAGAACGATTCCCCGTCTGTTTTAACAAAGTATTCATCCGGGAACAACTGCTTTCAAAGACAAAAACCGTATCTGAACCATAAAAAGAAACAGGGATTTCGTCAAAATCCGATCCCTTCACCACAATAAACTCAAACGGAAGGTTACAATAGGAACAATTGTCGACAATGATATTTCGGATATTTCCATCACGATCCGGATGACATTCCAACCCGTTTTGTCTCAAATAAAGATAATAATCAAAATTTTTAATAAAGGCGCCGCTGAAAGCAGGATCGGCCGGGCCCCAAAGTAAAATACGTCCGCCACTCATATTACTTTTTTCTCGATTTAAAAACCATTGCAGCGATGGAACCAAAAACAATAGCCGCTGCAATTCCCCCGGAAGTTGCCGTCAATCCTCCGGTAAAAACACCTAACAGACCGTTTTCGTCCACAGCCTTTTCTACCCCACTGGCCAACGCATATCCAAATCCAGTTAAAGGAACTGTTGCCCCTGCTCCGGCAAAAGAAGCCAGCCACCGATAAAAACCAAAACTGCTTAATACGACGCCTAAAACAACAAATCCTACCAGTATCCGTGCCGGCGTTAATTTGGTTCGATCAATCAAAATTTGGCCGATTACGCAAAAAAGACCACCGATTAAAAACGAATATACGTATACCATTTACCTCACCGCCTATATCGTAATATGAATCAAATGTGCAATACCCGGAATAGATTCTCCCTGCTGCGTACTGACCGTACTCATCAATGCGCCCGTTGCAACCACTAAAATATTTTTATACAATTTTTTATACTGCATAGCCGGCAATAAATATCCGCACAAAACACTGGCACAACATCCGCAGCCGCTTCCGCCGGCGTGTACATCCTGATTTTGCAAGTGATAAATCATTGTTCCGCAATCTTGATAATTAGTGCCCAGACAAATCCCCTCTTTGGATAAAACCTTTTTTAACAGTTCTTCTCCTACAACACCCAAATCTCCGGTTACGATGATGTCATAATCATCCGGAGTTGTTGCCGTATCGTTAAAAAATTTTTTTAATGTAGAAGCTGCTGCCGGAGCCATGGCTGCGCCCATATTATTACTGTCGTTAATGCCAAAATCACATATTGTACCTGGACAAAATGCGGCAATTTTAGGTGTTCCGTCCGGCACCTCTTTCGACAAGAGCACACAGCCGGCCCCCGTCACCGTCCATTGTGCCGTTGGCGCACGTTGACTTCCGTATTCTAGCGGAAACCGAAACTGTCTTTCAGCTGTACAAAAATGAGAACTGGTAACGGCCAGTGCCTTTCGCGCAAAGCCGCCATCAATACTCATGCTGGCCAATATTAACGTTTCAACCATTGTAGAACATGCGCCGTACACCCCAAAATACTGCATATCAAGACCCCGAACACCATAATTCGAGCCAATGCACTGATTGAGTAAATCGCCTGCAAAGACGAAATCGATATCTGCTGTGGAAATTTTCGATTGATGGATGACACTGTTTATAACCTCCTTTTGCATGAAAGCCTCTGCTTTTTCATACGTATCCTGTCCGAAATATTCATCATTATTGTAAAAATCAAAATAAGCGCCCAAAGGGCCCTCTTTTTCCTTTTGACCCACAAAAGCCTGATAATTTAAAATACCAACCGGATTTTCCGGTCGATACGTTCCTATGCCCAATTTTTTCATGCAATCGCCTCAAAACAATTTTATAATATAATAAATGATGCCATATATAAACGATGCCAGCGTTCCATAAACTAAAACTGGCCCTGCAACCGTAAACAATTTAGAACCTAATCCTAAAATGTAGCCTTCCGTTTTAAACTCTAATGCAGGAGACACCATCGCATTGGCAAATCCGGTGATAGGAACAAGGGTACCGGCACCCGCAATGCGCGCCACTTTCTGATAAACACCTAATCCTGTTAATAAAGCACTCAAAAAAATGAGCGTGATAGAAACCAGCGTTGTTGCGTCTTGTTTTTCCATAGATAACCAATGCGTATAGATATCAGAAAGAGCCTGTCCAAACACACAGATACCTCCGCCGATAACAAAGGCAAAAAAGCAATCCCGCCCCAACGGCGACGGACGAGAAACTTGTTTCGCCATTTTTCCGTATTCTTCAGATTTCATTAAAATTTCATCCTTTCATCATTACAATTATTCTTAACCGTATTGCGAAAAGA
>CDZQ01005134.1_pt1 | contig 22617 bp, 22 predicted proteins | sample 554831 | NCBI WGS metagenome assembly CDZQ01 (sample SAMEA3182112, study PRJEB8094) | gut metagenome | biome: human; feature: gut; material: Stool; isolation source: human stools | place: Canada | collected 2013-05-06
TGACCCTGTTCTTGATGCGGCGCATCACCAATTCCGGCATCGGCCTGTCCATGCTGGCGGTGAAGCACGATGAGATCGCCGCCGAATCCATCGGCATCGCCCCCATAAAGTATAAGCTGCTGGCCTTCGTGCTTTCCGCCGCCTTTGCCGGCGCTGTAGGCGTATTTTATGCCAGCTATGTTTCCTTCATCAGCCCGGACACCTTCGTTTATACCGACTCGGTCACCATCCTGGCCATGGTGGTGCTGGGCGGCATGGCCAGCCTGCCCGGCGCGGTACTGGGCGCCCTGGTGCTCTCCGCAGTGCCGGAGATCCTTCGGGCCATCAACGACTACCGCATGGTGCTCTACGGCCTGCTGATGGTGCTGATGATGATCTACCGGCCCCAGGGCTTCTGGGGGATGCAGCGGCGGCTGAAGAACGCCTACAAGTATTCGGTAGGAGGGAAAGACCATGCCTAATATCCTGGAGGTAAAGGATGCCACCATCCGATTTGGCGGCCTGACCGCGGTGGATCACGTATCCCTGCACCATACCGGCCAGGAGATCCTCTCCCTGATCGGCCCCAACGGCGCAGGCAAGACCACCTTCTTCAACCTGCTCACCGGCATGTACATGCTGGACGAGGGCTCTATCACCTTCATGGGCCAGGACATCTCCAAGGCCAAGCCCCATGAACGGGTCCGCGCCGGCATTGCCCGCACTTTCCAGAACATCCGCCTCTTCTCCGAGCTGACGGTGCTGGAAAACCTGATGCTGGCCCATCCCGCCTGCAACCAGGAGCGGCTTTTGCCCGCCATCCTCATGGGCAAGGGGCTGCGGGCCTCCCGCAAGCGGGTGGTGGAGGATTGCGAAGCCATCCTGGAAGCGGTGGGCCTGCAGGACCTGGAAGGCCATATGTCCACCAGCCTGCCCTATGGCAAGCAGCGGCTGCTGGAAATCGCCCGGGCTTTGGCCACGGACCCCAAGCTGGTGCTGCTGGATGAGCCCGGCGCGGGCATGAACAACGTGGAAAAGGACGAGCTGACCGCCGTGATCTACCACATGACCCACAAGATGAACAAGCATGTGCTGCTGATCGAGCACGACATGCGGTTCATTATGAATATATCCGACCGGATCGTGGTGCTGGATTACGGCAAGAACATCGCGGAAGGCGTACCCGAGGAGATCCAAAATAACCAGGACGTGATCGAGGCGTATCTTGGCAAGACCAAGTTCTTCGAGGAAATGGACGAATTGGAGCATCCCCACGGGCAGGCGCCGGATGGAAGCGGAGGTCGATAGGATGCTAGAAATCAAGGATCTACATGTTCATTACGGGGTGATCCCCGCCCTCAAGGGCATTTCCCTGCACATTGAAGAGGGGGAAGTGGTATCCATGATCGGCGCCAACGGCGCAGGCAAAACCACCACCCTGCATACCATTTCCGGCCTAAAGCGGCCCACCTCCGGCCAGGTGACCTTCCAGGGCCAGGATATCACCAAGACCCCCGCCCAGAACATCGCCCGGCTGGGCATCTGCCAGATCCCGGAGGGCCGGGGGGTTTTCAACAACCTGACGGTGGTGGAAAACCTATATCTGGGGGCTTACCTGCGCAAGGATAAAGCCGGGATCGAAGCGGACGCCGAATGGGCCTATTCCGTGTTCCCCCGGCTGCGGGAGCGGCAAAAGCAACGGGCCGGCACCCTGTCCGGCGGCGAGTTGCAGATGCTGGCCATGGCCCGGGCCATGATGTCCCGTCCCAAGCTGCTGCTGATGGACGAGCCTTCCATGGGCCTGTCCCCCATCCTGGTGGATGAGATCTTCCGCACAATCATCAAGCTGAACCGGGAGCGGGGAGTCACCATCCTGCTGGTGGAGCAAAACGCCCAGATGGCCCTGTATGTATCCAACCGGGCCTATGTAATGGAGACCGGGGAGATCACCATCTCCGGCCCCGCCCGGGAGCTCCTCCACAACGACGATATCAAAAAAGCCTACCTGGGGATCTAAGCCCCGACCACATGGATGCGACCCCTACCGGACCCCTCCCACGGAGCCCCATAAGGGCTCTACGAAACCAACCGCCACGGCAACCGGCGCCCCAAAGGCAGCCGGTTGCTTTTTTATCCCTTTGCACAAAAAGAAGGCGGCAGTATACGCTGCCGCCACAGCTTGTCGAAAAACTGGCTTAACGCCGCTTTTTCGAGACTTCCATGGCGCCCTTGCGCCTACGGCGCGGGCAGGGAGCCATGCAGGGAAACCCTTGCTACGCAAGGCTTTTTGCGGATTTGCCGTACACCCCCAGGGGGCCTTCTCCTGTCCCTTCGGGACAATTCACCTTGTGCCGCCAAAGCCGATGAAAGCCTCCGTGGGGGCAAAGCCGAGCGCCGCCAGTGGCGGGAGGAGCGAGGCGGAAGCCCAGTGAGCAAGGGAGCGCCAGGAAGGCCCCACGGGCCGACGCAGCGCGACCTTTGCGAACTGCATTGCGTCCCCGAACCCCCAAAGGTTTCTCGGCAGCCTGAGGCGGCAGTATACGCTGCCGCCAGCCTTCCGATCAGCTTGCTTTCTTGGTTTCCCCGCTAGGGGCAAGGGAACTATACAGGGTGATCCGGTCCGGCACATAGCTCATGCTCAGCCACCGTTCCCCATCGGACAAAAGGTTGACGATGGAAACATAGTCCTGGCCCTGGATCTCCTCCCACTGGGTCTCCACCAGGGAAAACCCAGCCTGCTGTAAGGTATCCAGATAGGTCTCATACCCGGCTTCGTCAACGCCCACCAGGCTGACGCTGCAATGGCCGCGTTCCGTATCCACCATGGCCCAGTCCACCCTGCCGGGCGGTATGGGCAACCCTTCCGTATAGGCGCTCTGGGGCCACGTCCCCGGCTCTAAAAGCAGGACGCCTTGGGGCGAGGCGGTGTTTACAGGGGGCACGGCGTCGGTTTGCCCAGCCGGCTGGCCGCAGCCGCTTAGAAAAAGGGCCAGCACCAGGGTTCCCAGCAAGGTCCAGCGTTTCATCGTTGTCCCCTGTTTTTACCAACCGCCCGGAGGATAAAGGCCAGGGCCCCGCAGACAAAGACGATCCCGATCCCCAGCAGGATGCCCGGCGTGTGAATGCCCAGCCCCCCTGTCACCTGGATATTGGTCATAGCGTCCGCCTGGCCGATGGCATCCGCCGGCGTTTGGGAAAGCTGCCCGGCGGCATAGCCGGCAAACGCGGCGGCTGCAACAACCAGGCAGAGCAAGCCTGCCAGGAGCTGCTTTCGCTTCTTTCCCCTTACTGGGTCCACGCCCAATTGCTCGGCTGTGCTGTTTGCAAATTCCTTGGGCGTTCCCAAACGTTGGATCACCTGCGCTTCGGTTTCGCCATGCTCCAAGGCGGAGGCAAAGGCCTCCTGTAGATCCCGCAAGATCTCCCTTTTCCTGTTGCGGGGTACCTTCAGTTCCTTTACCACCTGTCGGATATATTGTTCTTTCATTCCCGTCCCTCCGATTGTTGATACGCCTGGATAAAGCCGTTGACGCAGGCTTCATAGCCGGCCCAGAATCCCATCAGTTCCTCCAAGACCGCCCGCCCTTTAGGGGTAAGGGAATAGTACTTTTTCGCCCCCCCATTGGCAGCGGCCCGGGCGATCCGGCACTGGATCAGCTCCGCCTCCTGCAGCCGGTACAAAAGGGGATACACCGTCCCCTCCTTGGCATAGCCCAAAATGGCGGCACTCTGGTTTAATTGGCTGATAATTTCATAGCCATAGGTCTCCTCCCGGCCAATCAGGCACAGGAGGATCATTTCCAGCGCCCCTTTCTTAAATTGTTGTACATACCGGTTATCCATACCCTACCGCCTTACTTTAGTGTTACTACTTAGTATAACTAAGCAGTAAGGTCATTATATCCCCTTTGGGCGGGGATGTCAATAGGCCATCCACAAGAATCCAAACCCGCAACCTGTTGCAGCCCTGGGCAGGCCCCAGAAGGCCTTGCCCTTGGGTTGCGCCCCCGCGGATGGCGGCGTTCACAGGGCGTTCTGCGGCCGGCTTTGGCCCTACGCTCTTAAAGGGCGGGGGATTCCTCTTGAAGTTCCGTCACCTGCTCCAACGGGATGGTCGTCCCGTCCTCCAAAACCAGCAGCCCCCGATCCGCCAGCACCCCCCGGATCCGGCCCATGGCTGTTCGGTAAGCGCCCCCGTCCTTTTTCGCATCCGGCTGGAAATAGGCCACCACTACCCTGGGGCCCCGGCTGCCCAGGGCCAGGAGCCGCCGCAGTTGGGCGTCCAACTCCTGCTGCCGCTGGGGGTCCAGCTCCCGCCGGGGTTCCGTATGCCTGGCCGTCTCCCGGATGGCGTCCCCATACCCGGCCAGGGCGGAAAAGGGGGCGAATTGGGCCGCCCGGTTCCGGCGGGACATGGGAGGATGCTTGGCGGAAACGTGCCGGGGCAAGCCTAGTATGTCATCATAGGGGCCCTTCATGCCTTATGCCCTCCGATCTGCCGGTTCCGCTCCATGGCGGTAGCCCCTTCCCGCAGGCTGGCGCCCCGCAGGATGGCGTTGTTCCCATATTTGTGCCGGATATCCAGCACCGCCTGCTGGGCCTGCCGCTCCCGCTCCAAGGCCGCCGCCTCCCTTTCCCGACGGCGCTGGGCCGCCGCCTGGTCCGTAAACAGATCCAGCTGCTCATACCCCTCCTGACTTTCCGCCTCCCCCTCCGGCTGCACCTGAAGGGCCGCCAGGTTGAGCCTGCGCACCAATAGGCCGGGGTCCACCGTCCCATCGAAGATCTCCAACACCGCCTGTACCAGCAGCCGGGCGGAAGCGGTGGGCCGCTCCAAAGCGGCGTGTCCGTGGGCGGGCTTGGGAACAGGGCGGCCGTAATGATCCATGCACACCGGCCCGGCATAGCCCCGGCGCTGGGTCAGGTTTTCCCGGTCATAGCCTACCTGCAGGGCCACTTGCCTTGCCACCAGCCCCTGCTCCAGCAAGGACAGCGCCAGGGCTTCCCCCATCTCCCGCACCACCAGCCGGGCCTTTTCAAAAGGATAGGCATTGGCCAGCACCTGGCCGGAGCCCAGGCTGCGGTGATCCGGCCTATAGGCTTTGATGTCCTGCATGGTGCAGGACTCCCAGCCCCAGGCGTGGTCGATGAGCAATTCCGCGTTCACCCCAAAGAGGCGGTACAGAAGCCCTTCATTATAATAGTCCCCCGGCCCTCCCAGGGAACACCGGGCAATGTCCCCCATAGTATACAGGCCCACCCCTTCCAGCTTCTTGGCATAGCCCCGGCCCACCCGCCAGAAATCCGTCAAGGGGCGATGGCTCCACAACAGCCGCCGGTAATCCATTTCATTCAGCCTTGCGATCCGCGCCCCGTTTGCATCCGCGGGCAGGCGCTTGGCCTGGATGTCCATGGCCACCTTGGCCAAGTATAAATTTTCCCCAATGCCGGCGGTGGCGGTAAGCCCCGTCTCCTCATAGACCGCCAGCAGCATATCCCTAGCCAGCTGTTCCGGGGTGCGCCTGTAGGCGGCCAGATAGTCCGTCACGTCCAAGAACACCTCGTCGATGGAATATACATGGATATCCTCCGGAGCGATATACCGAAGATATATGCCATAGACCCGCTGGCTATATTGGATATACAGCGCCATGCGGGGCGGGGCCACCAGATAGTCCAGGGCCAAGTCCCTTTGCGCCTGTAGGGCCCGGCTGTCCCAGCTGGCCCCCGCCAGCCGCCGGCCCGGCGCCTGGGCCCGGCGCTGGGCGTTGATGGCCTTCACCTGCTCCGCCACCTGAAACAGCCGGGGCCTGCCAGGTATGCCGTAGGCCTTCAAGGCGGGGGATACCGCCAGGCAAATGGTCTTTTCCGTGCGGGCCGTGTCCGCCACCACCAGGTTGCAGGTCAACGGGTCCAGCCCCCGCTCCACACACTCCACCGACGCGTAAAAGGATTTTAAGTCAATGGCCATATAGATCCGCCCCGGCATTCCTCCACACCCCTTTCCTGTCATCGAGAATAGAACAAACGTTTTCTTCTATTCTACCATACCCATTTCCCTTTTGCTAGTCCCCGGATATATTTTCCTAGGCCCCAACCCCGCCTGGCATTTTTCCGGGTTCCCATGGCCGGCTCCCCCATCCTAAGCCCTCCGGCTTCCGCCGCGGCCAAGCCAAAGCCGGCCCTTTGGCTTGCGCCAAAAGGCCGGCTTCTATGCTTTTTTGGGTTTCCCTTTTGGGGGTGGTTCCCGGGTCCCAGCCGGGGCGGGGCGATCCCGGGGGTGCGAACGCCGCGGCCGCGAAAAAGCCTATGCCTGCTGCCGGATCTCCTCCAGGGGCATACCGCCCATCATCAAGCCCATTTCCTCCACCGTGGTTTCCTCTGGCTTAACGATGCCCATGATCCTGCCTTCGTACATAACCGCCACCCGGTCGGACAGCTTCAGCACCTCTTCCAATTCGGTGGATACCAGCAATATGCCGACGCCATTGTCCCGCTGCTCCATGATTTTCTTATGGATATACTCTATGGCGCCCACATCCAGGCCCCGGGTGGGATGCATGGCGATCAGCAGCTTGGGCTGCCGGCTGATTTCCCGGGCCACGATGACCTTTTGCTGGTTGCCGCCGGATAGGTTCTGGGCCAGCTCAAAGCGCCCGGGGGTTTTCACGCCGAAATCCCGAATCAGCTTATCGCTGTAAGCATCCACATAGGCCCAGTTCACAAACCCATGCGTTCCAAACGCCGGCGTATAATAATCCTGAAGCATAAAGTTTTCCCGCAGGGGCATGGGCATCACCAGGCCGGTTCGCTGCCGGTCCTGGGGGATGTGGGATATGCCGTTTTTCATGATTTCCCGGGTATTGGCCTGCAGGATATCCTTGCCTTCGTACACCGCCCTTCCTTTGCCGGCACGGCGTAAGCCGGTCAGGCATTCCACCAATTCCGACTGGCCGTTTCCGTCCACCCCGGCGATGCCCAGGATCTCCCCCGCGCGGACGGTCAGGTTCACATCCTCCAAAATGTTGACGGCGGAATCCTTCCGCTGCAACGACAGCCCTTCTATCTCCAGCACCGCCTCGCCCGCCGTTTGCGCCTTGCGCTCCACGGAAAAATCCACCTCCCGGCCCACCATCAGCCGGGCAAGGTCGTTGACGGAGCAGTCCGCGATCCGGTAGGTGCCGCAGGTTCGGCCCAGCCGCAGCACGGTGACCCGGTCGCAGATCTCCTTGACCTCGTTGAGCTTGTGGCTGATGAACAATACGGTAAACCCATGGTCCGTCAGGCTATGGATCATGTTGAACAGCTCGCCGGTTTCCTGGGGGGTCAATACGGCGGTGGGTTCATCCAAAATGAGGATGCGGGCGCCCCGAAACAGCGCCTTGATGATTTCCACCCGTTGGCGTTCCCCCACCGCCAAGTCGCTGATCTTGGCAAAGGGGTCCAGGTTCATGTTGTATTTCTTGGCGATTTGGGCAATCTTCTGGGCGGCGGTCTTCAGATCCAGCCGCATTCCGCCTGCATCGCGGGCGCCGATCAGGCAGTTTTCCACCACCGTCATGGTGGGCACCAGCATAAAGTGCTGATGCACCATGCCGATGCCGATGGCCATGGCGTCCCGGGCGGAGCCAAACGACACATGTTTTCCCTCGATGCGGATCTCCCCGGAGGTGGGTTTATACAGGCCGCACAGAACGTTCATCAGGGTGCTTTTCCCCGCGCCGTTTTCCCCCAAGAGGGCATGGACCTCGCCGGCCTCTACGCTGAGGCATACGTCCGCATTGGCCAATACGCCGGGAAACTGCTTATAAATATGCTGCATTTCCAATATGGTTGCCATTGGCGGTTCCTCCTCATCCTCTTTTATACGGCTTCCCCAGGGCTGCCGGGGCCACGGCGCTGCGGGCAAAGGCGGCCAGCGCGATAATGGTCAGCACATACGGGATCATGGTCAGGAAGTTGTAAGGGATGTTGGAGCCGGTGACCATGAGAATATTTGCCAGCACGTTTCCCCCCATAAAGATCATGGCAGCCGCCATAATGCCGGTGGGTTTATACCGGCCGAAGATCACCGCAGCCAGGGCGATATAGCCTCGCCCGGACACCATTTCCTCGGAGAAGGAATTCAGCAAACCCGTGGACAGGAATGCGCCCCCCATGGCGATGATGGCGCTGCCCACGATGGCGGCGGTATACTGGGTGCGGGCCACGTTGATCCCCAGGGTATCCGCCACCTTGGGGTTTTCGCCTACCGAGCGCAGGTTCAGGCCCGACTGGGTGCGGAACAGGTAATAGGAAACCAGGGGCACCATCAAAAACGCAATGTATACGATGGGCTTTTGCTGAAAAAAGGCTTCCCCCAGGATGGGGATGTCCTTCACCAGCGGGATCGCCAATACATCGAAGGTATCGATGGGGGCGTTGTTGGTGGCCACGCCGAAAATAATTCGGTATAAGGTGGCCGATAGGCCGGACCCCAATACGTTGATGGCGGCGCCCACCACCGTCTGGTTGGCCCGCAGGGTCACGGTAAGCAGGGCGAACAGCCCGCCGATCAGCGCGCCGGCAATCATGGCGCATAGCAGCCCCAGCCAAACATTGCCCAGGAAAAAGGAGCCGACCACGGCGATCAGGGTGGCGATCAGCATGGTGCCCTCTGCGCCGATGTTCAGCAGGCCGGCCCGGTTGATGAGCAAAAGCCCAAGGCCGGCCAGCAGGATGGGCGTTGCCATACGGATATCGGAGGCGAGATAGCTACCGATCATTTGTACCAAATCCATCTTCAACCCTCCTGTGCTTCCAAGATATTGGTTTTGCTTTCCATCGCGGCTTTTTTTAGCCGGTGCTCATTCCAGATTTCAAGGAGCATCTGGCTGGCTACAACGGAAATGATCACCAGGGCCTGCATCACCGAAACGATGGAGTTGGGCACCTTGGCCCGCATTTGCATCCGGGTCCCGCCCGCCCGGAAGGCGCCGAAGAGGAAGGCCCCGAAGATGATGCCGATGGGGGAATTCATGCCGATCAAGGCCACGGCGATGCCGTCGAAGCCGTAGCCCGGGGAAAACAGCGGGAAGAGCCGCCCCTGCACCCCCATGATCTCGCTGGCGCCGGCCAGCCCGGCCAGGCCGCCGGCCAGGAAGGTGACCAGCAAGATATTCCGGTTGGTATTGATGCCGGAATACAGGGCCGCCTGGCTATTTAGGCCCGAAACCCGGACCTCATAGCCTTTTTTGCTGCGCCATAAAAACGCCCAAAATAGGAAAATGAACAGCAGGCCCATCACAAACCCCCAATGGGCCCGGGAGCCGGGAATAATGGAACCGAACTGGGCGGTATCCAGCAGGGGGCTGGTTTGGCAATTGATCCCCGGCGGCTCGATCATGGGCCCGTTGACCATGAACTCGATAAAGTTGATGGCAATGGTATTGAGCATAACCGTGGTAATAATTTCCGATGCGCCGAAACGGACCTTTAACCAGCCCGCCAGCAGGCACCACAAGCCGCCGCCGATAAAACCGGCAAGCACGCAAAGCGGGATATGCAGCGCGCCGGGAATATACTTAACATAGATGCCGACCGCAGCGGCAAAAAGGGCGCCCATATACATTTGCCCTTCCATGCCCAGGTTGGTCAGGCCGCAGCGGTTGGCCAGGGCATAGCTCATGCCGGTAAACAGCAGGGGCGTCATTTTTACCAAGGTCTCCGCAAAATCGTTGGTGCTGCCGAAGGCGCCTTCCAACAATGCGGCAAAGGCTTCCATGGGGTTGATGTCCATCATGGCGATAAACAGCATCCCCAAAATCAAGGCCAGTAGGATCGCAGAGCCGGATACGATGATCTGCTGCATAAGGCCCTGCATCATGGCTTTCGTTTTAAACGTATCCATACTTTTCATCTGTGTACTTGCTTAGCCTCCCATAGCGGATGGTACAGGATGGGGGCGCCGCACAGCGGCGCCCCGGAGAGCCGGGAAGGATCCCCCGCAGAATCAATAGTCGCCCAAATTGCCCGCGTACAGATCATCCAGGAATGTTTCAATGGCCTCCACCTTTTCCGCAGGCAGCTTTTCATCCCAGCCGTGCCAATCGGAAACCAGGGTTCCGTCATCCCCCAAGTCATATACCACCATGCCGCTTTGCCAGGTGCCGTCGAGGATGGATTCAAACACATCCAAATAGATGGAGGGATAGTTCCGCATCACCGAGAGGACGATGGCGTCCGGCGCCAGGGAATACTGGTCGCCGTTGAAGCCGATGGCGTAAACCCCCCGCTCCTCGGCGGCCAATAGGCAACCGATCTGGGCGCTGTTGGCGGAGGCGGAAATCACATCGTAGCCCTGGTTGATGTAGGAGAGGGCAACCTCCTTGCCCTTATCCTGGTCGGTAAGGGTGCCAAGGTAGTCCGTGGTGGCCGTGGCGTCGGGATTGGTCAGGGCCACGCCCTCGGCAATGCCGGATACGATGTCCGTAATGGCGGGGATATCCTGGCCGCCCAGGAATACCACCTTATCGGTCTCCGTCAGGATGCCCATGATGCCGCCGATGACGATGCCCATATTCACCGGGCCCACATAGGCCATATTGGGGATATCCGCAATGTTGACTTCCGCGCCATCCTCCACCTTGAAGCCGTAGGAGAGGCAGAACATGGTATCCGGGTATTGCGCCGCCAGCTCCACCACGTTGGATTCAAACTGGGAGCCGTGGACGATCACCATGTCGTATCCGTCGTCGCCATACATGCGGATGTAGCCGCTCATATCGGACACGGCGATGTTTTCAATATACTCCAGCTCCGTGCCGTATTGATCCGAAATGGCCTTTACGGATTCATAGCAAATCTGATTCCATCCGTTGTCCGTTATAACGCCGGAAAGCAGGGCAACCACCTTCATGTCCTTGGCTTCGCCAGCGCCTTCCCCTGTCTGGGCTTCTTCGGAAGGTTCGCTGGCCGGCGTTTCGCTTGCCTTGCTGCAGCCGATCATGGCAAACACCATCGCCACAACCAGAATCCATGACAATGCTTTTTTCATGATATTTCCTCCTGTTTTTTTATTCATACGCCTAAAGCGTGTGATTCGTCTTTCATCCCTATTTTTAATAAGAAACTGGAAAATACGATTTTTAATATAAAGCATCACTTATTTTTTATAGAATGGTTCCACCAAATCCATTGTCTTCGTAATAAAGCAGCATAACAAATAAGGAATTGGTACGTCTAAAAGTCCTTTGGAGAAAGTCAAAAAAAGTTCAAATTCCTGCGTATAAATAGAAACAAGAGCTGTAGATAACGTATATTGAGCACTAATAACGCCCAATATAAATTAAAAATTTCTCGGAAGTGCAAAATGAATAGTTTATAAAAATTATTTTAACATATTCCTCCTTTCCGTGCAAGACAGGACCCACAAAGTCATATGTTCATGTTGAAGGATGACAGAATTTAGTAAACCCACCAGTTATCATAAGTGTTTTTATACGGATTTCTAGAATACTTCAATTTCTATTACTTAATTTATCGCTTTGTATTGCATTAATCTCATAGACTATAAAGTATATTATAGATAATATCATCCTGCCTGTACTATCCTCTGCACCCTGGGAAAACAAAAAGCTTTTTTTGCTCTCCGCAGCGTCTAACATCAAACTTTCCACTCTTCCAGCATCCCTGCCTATGTGGCAATAGGCTCCATTGTGGGTCTTATCGAGAGCTCGTCACTATAATAAATAACCAGATCCTCAACTTTGTAGTCGCGGAGTAAAACGCTTTCCTAAATAGCCGCATGGTAAAAAAATGTTTTAGCTCTCTAAAACACGCTATAGTGTTTGCAATTTCAACTGATATGCAATAAACTATTTGCGGCGTTAAATTTGAACACTCTTTTGCATTTTTATAGTTTACAGAAATTGCTTCTTTATTTATCAAAAATTCTCCGCTTATTCAGCGTATGCCTTCTTTTTAACTAGTCGTCCAGCTGACGTTTTTATTACATAATAAAGGAAGCCGAGAACAATTCGGCTTCCCATCTATCTTCTACAAAAAGCTTGTATATAAACCAGTTAATTTAGTTTATCTTTTTTTAGAGTTAAGAAAAAGGCAATGGAACAAGCAGCTTGGATTCCCGATCGAATCGCCCCTTCATTAAATATCAATTTTGCATTATGAAGCGGATATTGTGTATTTGGTCTTTCATCTCTAGCTCCAACGCTAATTTGCATAACTGGGGCAAATTGTGCAAATACTGCGAAATCTTCAGATCCCATAGAGGGCTCCGGTAATTCCACAATTCTATCTGCACCCAGGCAGTCTGTCACCACCTGTTTTACCTCTGAATATAGCCATGGTTCAGAACGCATTGCAGGTACACCTAAGGTATATTCAACTTCACAATCACCATTATATGATTGAGCAAGTCGTCGTGCCATCCGAGTAATCATGTTTGGTAAAGCTGCTCTAAGTTCTGGATTAAAGGATCTTACCGTACCATCCATAACCACTGAATCTGGGGTAATATTAAATGCGGTTCCTCCATGGATCATACTTATTGTTATGACAAGTGGATCATATGGTGCGCGCTCCCGAGCAACAAGTGCCTGAAGTGAATTTATTATTCCTGCAGCAATTATAATAGGATCGACAGTTTTATGCGGATAAGCTGCATGGCCGCCTTTACCTAGTACGGTAATTCTTATTCTATCACTTGCGGCCATCGCATTACCCGCCCGAATTCCGATTTTTCCCACGGGAATATCAGATTTAGCATGAAAAGCAAACATGCATTTTAACTTTTCACCTTCCATAATACCTGCATCAATTGCTTTTTGTGCACCTATAAGCGTCTCTTCACCACTTTGGAAAATAAACTTAACGCTGCCGCAAAGCTGATCCCTAAATTTATTTAGTACTATTGCAGCGCCAAGAACAATTGATGTATTTATATCGTGTCCACAGGCATGCATTAATCCTTTATGTACCGATTTAAATATCTCCTCTGTTTCCTCCTCCATCGGTAGTGCATCTATGTCGGCGCGTAAAGCGATGCGCTCGCCTTCTTTTGCACCCTGTATAGAGAATGTTAATCCAATTCCATCCAATATGTATTGGCTTTCAATCCCATATTCTAAAAGCTTAGCTTTAATCCGTTCTGTTGTCTCTCGTTCTTGTAATCCAATTTCTGGATATTTATGTATAGTCCTTCTAAATGCAATGATATCTTCTAAAATATTATATATATATTCATCTATCTCTTTGCAATTCATAGTCGCATCTCCCAAATTATGTTTTAACTACGTTTAGCTATTTTACTATTATACAATTACTATTTATCCAGCAAGTTATCGACTTTGCAAAATTCGTTCGCAAATCCTGTTAAATAATCTACCATTTCAGTAAATATTTTTTCTCCAATTTCGGCATTCCCTTCAGGAGTTCCAAATCCACCATTTTTACAATAATCTCCCAAATGTACCAAATACGGATTTTTTCTTCCCTCATAAATTATAGAAAAAGTACTAGGACTAAAATCCATTGGCCCAATTTTGATGGTTTCACCTGCTACAGGGCCCGGCCTAATTAAATCACTTCGTACTAGTTCAGGACATAGATAAAGACAGAGGGATGTTCCAGGTTCATTCCCATGCATTAGCTTTTCTTGAGGAGCAGATAAATATTTCTCTGCAAAGGCCCGTGCTAAATCAGTTGGCCAAAGTGAAGGAAATACTCGCCCATATTTTTCACGTATTTTACTCATAGCCATTTCCAGAGGGGCCTTGTTAGGATCATGATTGTTTACAAAAATAATATGCGTAAATCCTGTTTTCAATAGGCCGTCTGTAACATCAAATAATAAAGAAGAAAGTGTTTCCGCCCTTATTGTTAATGTCCCGGGGAAGCCAAGCAACTTTTGAGATTCGCCATATGGAATTACCGGTGCTATAACAGCGTTACATTTTTCCGCAGCTTTTTCGCATAAACGTTGTGCAACAATATGATCATATCCAGTTGGTAAATGTCTTCCCTGGCACTCCGTTGTACCTATAGGGACAAATACAACTGATTGTTTTTTTACCGTTTCTTGTACTTCTACCCACGTCATATGTGATAAGTATGTCTTCATTTTTATATCCTCACATAAAATTATTTTTAAGCCTAACTTTTATAAAATTAACTGCACACTTTTTCTTGCGGAATAGAAATAATACCATCGCTATCCCCTACAATATAATCCCCAGGCCTTATTACTACATCTCCACAAGCGACGGCAACTTGGCAAGAAAACATATTTTTACTCTTCAGAGTCCTTGGACGTATACCACAAGCAAAAACTGGAATACCGGTTTTTACTATTTCCGCATACTCTGTTATGCTTCCATAAACAACTATCCCAGTGGCCCCATGCTCTTTAACTGCATAACAAATTTCTCTATCTAAATTTGCATAATGCTTACATCCTCCTGCTGCTATAATTACAATGCAACCTGGCTCAATAAAATTTAATAATTCATTTAAATACTCTATACAACCGGGAACCATCTGTACAGTTACTGCTTTGCCGCAAATACGGTATTTATCCTCTAAAGGTTGAATTGCACGAGGAAAAATACCAAAATTATGACAAACATCCACAATTTCCGAAATGGATGCATTTTTAATGCTTCCTACCGATATTATATCCATTTATATTCCTCAACTTCCTGAACAATATCATCAATTATCAATCGCGGAATTGCTATAATCCCATCATCATCGCCAATCATCAAATCGCCCGGATGAATTACTACGCCTCCGCAAGAAATTGTAACATTAATAGCGCCAGGGCCTATTGCGCCAAATAACTTTGGATCTGCTCCTCTTCCAAAAAATGGAACACCTAGGTCTACTAAGCCAGCAGTATCACGAAATGCACCATCGATAATAATTCCAGCGCATTTTCGTATTTTATACATATAATAGCCAATTCGCTCCCCTATTACAGAAAGCGAAGTAGATCCCGCTGCATCAGCAACAATAACATCGCCCGGTTTTGCTACATCGCCTATTCTCTGCAACATAAGCGTATCTCCCTGCCTGCCAAACGCGGTACACGCTGGCCCAAACAATTTTGTTCCCCTTGATAAAGCATGAATCGAACTGTCCAGTAGGCCTTTTCCCTCTGTAATTTTTGCCAACTGACTAACACTAAAGTCACGCAAAATTGCGGCCTTTTCCATATCTGGCCGTTCAATTTCCTGGTTTATCACTCCATAAAGATAATATCTTTCCATTTTAGCCTCGCCATTTTTCAATTTTTGGTTCACAGCCAAAAAGCTCTGTCATACTTATTCCAGTATCAAATTCTTCCTGCATCCATGTTTCCTTTTCAAGATGCTCTTCTGTTAAAGCCAAAACACGTGATAAATCCTGCCCAGGGACGACAACAACTCCGTCTTCATCCCCCACAGCCAAATCGCCAGGAAATACAACCAATCCACCGCAGGAAATTGGCCCATTAATTTCATATTTTTCTTGTACCGGTACTAGCCTAGAAAAAGATCCCCTACAAAATACAGGTATTCCACTTTTAATCCAGGCGAGTTTATCCCGAATAACTCCATCCACAACTAAACCGCCTATGCCTTTTTCCTTGGCCAGAGAAATAACGCTGGCACCAGCTGTGGCAATATCCTCACACCCTCCTGAATCGACAAACAGCACTTGACCTTTTTCAGTCATATTTATAGCCTGTAGTATAGCTTCAGTGTCCCCTGGGCTGCATTGTAAAGTTACCGCAAAGCCACACAAGCGCATTCCTCTTTTTAGGGACTGTATATTGCTACGTAATGTACCATATTTGGCCATTGCATCCGAAATCTTAGGAACGTCGTGTCTAGAAAAGAGGGCTATATATTGGGTATCTACATATAAATCTAGCTTATTTATCTTTCCACGCCTGTTATCTAGAGCCATAAACTCTTTCCCTCCATCTATATATTAATTCGATAAATGCATATCAGATTTTTGCATCAGTCGAATAAATTCCACACAACAATCAACAAGGCTATCAAAGATTATTTTTCCTCCTTCAGCATTACTAATGTTTGGATCACCTAATGACCCCTGTTTAGATATGTCAATCATATTAAAAGGTAAAAAGGAGCCCATTCCTAATATTTCTGTTTTTCCTAACCCCTTTATTGGAAACTCTTTCCATTGTTTACAAAGTTCTTCATTTTCAATTAAGTCCATTCGTATTTGATCCGGCAATAAATATTTCATAACTGTATCGACAGGACCGCCACCATGGCCTACCATTCCAACCTTATCGCCATACGCTTTTTGTTTAACATCTGCCGGTATCATTTGCCAAATATCCAGGCGCCCTGTTATTATTCCTCGATTTCTTCGAATGCTTCGGCATAAACATTCCACTGGATAGGCATTTCCTGCGTGCCCATTTAAAAACAGTAACTTTGTAATCCCATGCTCAAATAAGCAATCTGTAATATCTGAAAGCCAACTATAAAGCGTATTCGGTGAAATAGAAATTGTTCCGGGAAAATCCCGAAAATATTCTGAGCAACCAAAAGGTGTAATTGGAAGAATATATGCCCCTGTTTTTTCTGCTGCAGCTTCTCCAATTTTTTCTGTTGCAATGTAATCTCCCACAACGGAATGTGGACCATGGACTTCCATTGATCCCATTGGAATTAGAATGACAGGATCATTATCAAATGCTTCTTTTGCTTCTTTCCAAGTCATCATATAAAGTTTATTTTTTTTCATAAAAGCTCCTTTATAAAATTAATTAAACAAAGTACACGCCACTTCATGAGTAGATGCCACTTTTTTCAAAGGAATATCTTCGCCAGAGCATTTTGCACAAGCATATGGACACCTTACAGCAAAACGACATCCTTTTGGTGGATTAATGGGGCTTGTTAATTCCCCTTTAATAACATCCTTCATTTTGTCTTCAGGTGCAATACTTGGAAATGGGATCGCGCTTAAAAGGGCTTTTGTATATGGATGCTGCGGGTTGTAAAACAATTCTTTTGTCTCTGCATATTCTACACATTGGCCCAAATACATAACCATAATATTATCACTTATGTGTTTTACAACACTAAGGTCATGTGTAATAAAAATATACGTCAAATTCATTGCGTCTTGTAAATCCATAAGCAAGTTTAAAATTTGAGCTTGAATCGAAACATCTAACGCTGATACTGGTTCATCACAAACAATAAATTGCGGATTTACAGCTAATGCTCTTGCTATACCAATCCTCTGCCGCCGACCGCCATCTAATTCATGTGGATATGTATTAGCAAGCCTCTCTGATAATCCAACGGTTTTCATAAGTTGCCTAACTCGATCGTTTAATTCACCCCTATTTTTCGTTGTTTTACATACGATCATAGGTTCTGCTATCAGGCTGCTTACGGAAAGGCGTGGATTTAAAGACGAAAATGGATCTTGAAAAATTATTTGCATCTTTTTTCGCATTTCTTGCATTTGCGACTTGTCATATTTGAGAATATCTTCCCCGTTATATAACACTTCTCCACTTGTTGCCGGAATAAGTTTTAGCAAAACCCGACCAAGTGTCGTTTTTCCACAACCAGATTCACCGACAATACCCAAAGTTTTTCCCTTTTCGATAGCGATATTAATATCATCTACAGCGTGCAGAGGACCATGTGGTGTGTTAAAATATTTTTTTAAGTTCCGTGTCTCAATTAACGGTGTATTCATAAAATGGACTCCTCCATCGGTTACAGTTATGCTTATTATTCTTCCTCTTTTCCATATCTATGGCAGCGCACCATATGTCCATTTCGACATACAATTGGCGGCCTCGCCTGCTTGCAAATATTTGTGCAAAATGCACACCTATCTGCAAAACGGCACCCTTGAATTTGTAAAGTCGGATCAGGCATCATTCCTTCAATAGGATTCAAACGAGCAGACTCCTCCTTAATGTTGGGAATTGAGTTAAATAAACCAATAGTATAGGGATGATGAAATTCGCCTTTATCAAAAATATACTTTATTTGCCCAAGTTCTACAATTTCGCCACTATACATAACAGCAACCCTATCACAGGTTTGAGCTACAATACCTAAATCATGGGTGATTAACATAATCGCTGTTTGAAAACGATTTTTTAGCTCCATCATTAATTTTAGGACTTGTGCCTGAATAGTAACATCTAAAGCAGTAGTTGGTTCATCCGCCAAGAGCAATACAGGTTTACATGCCAGCGCCATTGCAATAACAATTCGCTGTTTCATCCCACCAGAAAACTGATGTGGATAATCCTGTTTTCTTTCTGGTGAAATACCGATCATCTCTAATAGCTGGTCTACACGTTGCTCTCTTTCCTCTTGCGTAAGCTCTTTATTGTGTAAAAACAATATCTCTTCAATTTGCTTTCCAATTGTAATTAATGGATTAAGGCTAGTCATAGGATCCTGAAAAATCATGGATACTGTTTCGCCGCGCAAATCTCGCATTTGGCTCTGGGGAGCCTCTAGCACATTTGTTCCATCAAGAATAATGTTTCCTTTTTTTACAAATCCAATTCTTTCAGGTAATAGCTTCATTATACTTAATGCAAGCGTAGTTTTCCCTGCTCCAGTTTCACCAACAAGCCCTAGCGTTTCTCCTTGCTCTATTTCTAAATCAAGTCCATTTATTGCGTAAACGGTTTCCTCATCCGTTTCATAGACCACCTCAAGGTCAGATATCTGCAATACTTTTTTTTCGGTTCTATCCACAAAGTAGACCTCCATTTAAATAATTAATTCTTTAACCGTGGATCTAGAGCATCGCGCAAGCCATCTCCAACTCGATTAAAAGCAAAAACTGTTAACACAATTGCGATGCCTGGTGCAATAACCAAATACGGATCATATCGCATATATTCACGGACGTCTGAAAGCATAGATCCCCATTCTGGTGCAGGTGGTTGAATTCCTAAACCCACAAAACTTAAGCTGGATATGTTTAAAATGGCATTTCCTATTTGCATTGTCGTCTGTACAACGATAGGACCAAAGGCATTAGGAATAATATGTTTTAATAAAATTCTCGTTGTACTAGTTCCACAAGCAAGTGCTGCCTCAACATATTCTAGACTACTTAGAGGCATAACCGAAGCACGAACAATTCTAGCAAACTGTGGGGTTCGAGCAATTGCCAGAGCTAACATTAAATTTACCAGAGAGGTTCCAAGGGCTGCTACAAGAGATAAAGCTAAAACAAGACTAGGGATGGCAAGTAAGATATCCATAAAACGCATAAGGATATCATCAACTCTTCCACCAAAATATCCAGCAATTGCTCCTATGGTCCCACCCATTAATAATGAAAGCAACACCGTTTCAATGCCAACCATCAAAGAAGTTCTAGCACCCCAAATGATACGCGCAAATACATCGCGTCCATAAGGGTCTGTCCCAAATATATGCTCGGAAGATGGGGGTTGCAGCTTGTCTGCAGCTACCTGCGTTACCACATTGTCATATGATACGATAAGGGGAGCGCATATTGCCAGTATAGCAAACACTGCTAAAATACAAAGCCCAACAACAGAAAGCTTATTTTTTCTAAACCGATACCAAATCATTCCCGCATGGCTGCGCCTTTTTTTGCTACCGGAATACATGGAATTAGTTTTCATAGCATATTCCCCCTCAAGAAGCCTTAACCTTTATTTTGGGGCGTATATATTGACTTTTTAGCCGTGGATCAATATATACATATAATATATCTACAATTAAATTGACTAATCCGCCAACCAGTGCAATAAACATAACGCCTGCCATAACAACGGGAATATCTTTTGTTTTTATTGCGCTAATAATCATCGAGCCAAGGCCCGGTAATGAAAAAACGTTTTCAACAATAATCGAACCGCCAAGCTGTACACTAAGCTGTGTCCCAACTACGGTAATGATTGGGAGCAGTGCATTTCTAAGCGCATGACGAAACACTACACGACTCTCTTTTGCTCCTTTAGCTCTTGCTGTACGAATATAATCCTGCCGAATAACTTCTAACATAGAAGACCTCGTCATTCGAATAAGGATTGCCAACGTCATGCATGATAAGGTAATCCAGGGTAGAATAAAATGTTTAAACGATGATGAACCATAAGAGGGGAGCCACTTCAAATTTAAGGCAAATATTAACAATAATACTAATCCCAGCCAAAAATTAGGCATTGCAGTTAAAAGCATGGAAAAAAATGTACTAATATCATCCATTAGCGAATACTGCTTTACTGCTGATATTAATCCAACAGGTATCCCTATTAGAATGGCTAGAACTGTAGCTCCGATTGCAAGACGAATAGTTGTGGGGAAGCGATCTATGATTTGTTCAAGCACTGGCTGTTTTGTTTGATAAGATTGACCAAAATCCCCCTGAATTGCATTTATCATATATCTACCATATTGCGTAAAAAAAGGATCGTTTAGTCCCATTTCTTCACGCAGCGCCTCAACAGCTTCTGGTGTTGCATTATCGCCTAGCATTTCTCTCGCAGGATCACCTGGAGTCAAGTGCATAACACCGAAAATAATAAAAGAAATACCTATTATAACTGGTATTAAAAGCCCTATGCGTTTTAAAATATATTTTAACATGCCTGCACACACCTCCTTTTTAAGCTGTATGGTGCATTATTGCACCATACAGCGCCAATAAATTGCTTATTCAGCCCAATACCAGTTATAAAAATAATACTTTTGCTCCGGCGAAGCGACTACGCCTTGTAGTTTTACATTATGGGGCATCGTGCGGGGCGGATTCTGAATATGCACAACTACACATTCTTCGTTGTCTATTATTTCTAGCGCCCGCAGATAAATTGCGTTTCTTTCAGGTCCAGCTTCTATAACTCTCCCTTTCTCCAACAGCTCATCAAGTTCGTCATTTTTCAAATTCCAATAATTATTACTATTTTTGCTGCTAAATTTATACAGTGCCGCATCTGCATCATCATAATCAAGCACAATTGCCCAATATGTAATACCGTAGTCTTTTTGCGTTAGAATTCGCTCGTTCCAGGCGGCCCTTTCCATAAGCTCTATCTCTAAATTAATTCCAACTTTTGCTAATTGCTCCTGAATTGCAATAGTTGCCTTGGAATATACTGCTGAATCAATTGTTGGGATAGAAACAGTAACACCATTGGGATATCCTGCTTCTGCAATCAAAGCCTTTGCTTTTTCTGGATCATAAGGAATTCCTTCCCACTCCTGAGGAAATTCTGGCATAGTATTAACCATAGTAACATATGCGGGCTCGCCAACTCCATCATATGCAAGCTGGATAATTGCCTCTCGGTCAATTGCATAAGCCACTGCTTGCCGCATACGGACATCAGAAAATACTCCATCAGGATCTTCAGTATTTAGCAAAATGCATCTACCGCCAGCACAAAGTGTTTCTGAAAGACTAAGCGCTAAATTTTCGTTTGCTTCGACAGCCGGCATATCTGAATCGCCCAAATTATTTGTAACATCAACTTCGCCATTTTCCAATGCAATCATAGAAGTTGAATTATCCGTAATAATAACAAATTTTCCATTTTTAATTGCGGCAGGTCCCCTCCAATAGTCTTCAAAAGCCGTCATTGAAATATAATCACCTGTTAGCCATTCTTCAAAAACATACGGACCAGTCCCACAAGGTTCTCTGCCAAAATCATCGCCCTTTTCTTCACAGCAGGTATCACAAACAATTGACAATTGTCCCGTACCCAAAATGCGAAGTATTGGTCCATATGCCGTTGTTAAATAAATGTTTACAGTATAATCATCTACTACTTCTACTTTTTCTATAAAATCCGTAATAATAGAAGCGTAACCTGCATCCTTTGCCCGGTTTAATGAATATGCAACCTGCCGAGATGTCAGCGGTTCTCCACAATGAAATTTAACATTTTGGCGTATTTTTACTTGTAAAACTTTATTCTCATCATCGATATATTCATAGCTCTCACACAAAGCATTGTTTACTTCAGAAACTGTAGATCCTTCAAAATTCTCAATTCGAAAAAGGGGTTCAAAAATTTGGTATTGAACAATTCGTTCATTACCAGTACCAGATGTTTTATGTGGATCTAAAGTGGATATCTCTGCATTAAGTCGGAAAACAACAGAGTCACGAGCACTAGTGACAGGTTCAGAGCCTCCCCCACTTGTACCATAATACGTGGTTGCCATACCTTGAGCAGTTCCGGTAGCATCTGCATCTGGCGTAGAGGTTTGTGCAGGTTGAGAAGAACATCCTGCCAACATGATCAGACATAATACGAAGCAAATGATCATGTTCCATTTTTGTTTAATATTATTCATTGTTTTCCTCCAAATCCAATTTATGCATTACGGTATTAAAAAAGTTTTTAAAAAGAATTAAATCACAAATAACCTAAGATAACCAAACTATGTTTACCGGTTAACATACTAATTTTTTTTCATTAAATTCCCCCTTTGTCTAAATCGTCCTAGTTTTTGTAATTATTTCTTGCAAGAAAAACCAAATTGCTCAGCATTAATAAACAAAATGGTAGAAACCGGTAAACATCATCCAATGAAATAGATATACTTGAATATATTGAATATAATCTTTAATATTTAAAATGTC
>CDZQ01022283.1_pt1 | contig 22535 bp, 37 predicted proteins | sample 554831 | NCBI WGS metagenome assembly CDZQ01 (sample SAMEA3182112, study PRJEB8094) | gut metagenome | biome: human; feature: gut; material: Stool; isolation source: human stools | place: Canada | collected 2013-05-06
GCCCCCCCCCCCCCGCGTTATGATATATAATAAGTATAATTATCAGGGAGGGACAACAATGGATAAACAGAAATATGATATCCAAAATATATTAAATTTTAATATTCAACCTTGCGATGACACTTTGCCTGATCAGGGCCAATATAAAAAGCTTGAACTTAATGCGTCTCAGAAGAGCAATCTCGATATGTTTGTCGGTGAAATACCGAACCTGGTCGCATCTGGCGCATTGTCTAATGCATATGTAGTAACTTTCCCAGATGGTATTCAGCACGCTTTAACACCGCTAAAGCAAGGCGGTTTTATGAATATATATAAAGATGCCGAAGGACATTTTGCAGGGGTTGCTCCTTTACAGGAAATAGGCGGATCTATTGCAGCCGTTACCGGTGCTTTCTCTGTAATGTCTATCGCTACCGGTCAATATTTTCTGACAGAGATAAATAAAGAATTAAATCTGATAAATTATAAAATCGACCGGATTATAGATTTTCTTTATGGCGACAAAAAAGCTGAATTGATATCTGAAATTAATTTTTCCATGGAATGTTATAAAAACTATAATTCTATCATGGAACATGACTATCAAAGAATTGCTACGATATCAAGTCTTCAGGAAACAAAAAAAGTAGCCATTAAGGACATCGAATTCTACATGTCTGATCTTGATAAAGCAGTAAACTCTTCTCCTAAAGAATATAAGAAGTTCCAGGAAAATGCGAGAAACTCTTTCAAGATAAAAAGCAATCTCGAACTATCTATGCAGCTTTATGTACTAAGCGCTATTCTTGAAACTCATTTTTCGCAAAACTATGATCCGGAATATATCAATTCACTCAAGGAAAATACCACCCGTTATATAGACTTATGCGAAAAACGAATTCTTGGAGATTTTGGAAAGTTAAACGGACAGAACGCCAACTTTAAATCTACTCCTCTTCAGAAAATTGACACAAGTCAGCTTAACGAAAAGCTTGAAGATGTTATAGATTCTTTAAGTAATGGGGGAGAATCAAATATAAGAAAAGCTCTCAGAGAAGCGCTCTCTCCTTTTACAGAAAAGCAGGAATATCGTATTATAAACGACGAACTTTATTTAAAAGTTGATTAGAAGGACTGAGTAGTCCTTCTTTTATTCAATGGTTTCGTTGTTATATCTTTCTACAATTAGAGCGGCTTTTTCAAAGTCCGACATATTAGAATTTCTTATTGCTTTATGTAACGGGTCATGCATAAAATGATAGTCTAAAATACTGTTGCTCACATCTTCGACTATATCTAAAAATTTCATCTTTTTAGTTTTTTTCTTCGATTTCGCAATTTCTTTTTTAGACCGATTACTGTCATGATGATTTTTTAATTCTTTTCCGTTTTTTTTACTTTTATTTCGCCTGACGCCCCACTTCATACCTTTAACGCCATAGTGATAAATCTCATTATTCATAATTTTTTCTCCTGTGATATTGTGTTCATGACAAATTCAATATATAATAGATATAATTATTTAGGGAGGAATAACCAATATGAAAAGACAAAAGGGATGCTTCAATGAAGAATGTATTTCGTTCGAAAGGAAAGAAAAATATCCGGAAGAATATACTTTCTGTCCAAAATGTACTCAAAAACTCCAATATGTTTGTAATGATAAAAAATGCTATACTTTATTGGAAAATCCTTTACAAATATATTGTGAATCATGTCAAAAGAAAAGACTTGAAAAACGGCAGGCTGTTAAAGACACAATAAATGATATTCCAAGCGGTGTTAAAAAAGTTGCTGGTGCTGCCGGTGCGGTTGCTCCTTTAATTCCATTAGTAAAAGGCAAATTCAAAAAATAGCTACTCAAACGCATCTCTATTCATTTTATAGGCGACATATGCATCCATCATGGCTGCTACGGCGTCTATTTTTTGTTCCCTTCTTCTCTTAAGAAGCTTCCTATTACCATTTGTATCTTCCATAGTTATGCAATTTCCCATAGAATATGTCATAAGTTCCTCATCAAACAAAAGCATCCTCTCTTCTGCTAATTTCTTAAGTTCACCAAGTGGCACCGATTCGGTCTTGGCACCCTGGATTACTTTAACTACTCCAAAGGACCCATTCTCTGTCTCCCATCTTGATATGAAGTCTTTAGCGTTATATGGGTCATATCCAACACACACAACATCATAATTAGAGACGATAATATAATTGTCTAAATCCTCATAAACTTCCATCATGTCAAGAACTGCTCCTTCAAGAACTACAAGGCTTCCTTCTTCCATAAAATCTTTATATTTTATTCTCATAGCCATTGGAAGCTTGGACATAGTTAAAGACGATATATAATTTCTTGTCTTTATCCCAAAACTTCCATTAGATAATGGAAATAAAAATGTAAACGCACAGAAGTCGTCTCCCTGAGAAAGATCTATCCCCATAGAACAAGGCATTTGCCAATAATCCCTTTTCTTATGAGGTAAAGTCTCGTCATATGTGAAGTAATAAGTATATCCTTCCATCGGAAGCCCGAACCTTTTTGCCAAAATATCATTTCTTGCTGCTGGTACTTTTTCGGCCCTTTCTACATCAAGCTGGTATGTTTCATAAGTTACGGTATGCCCAAGATTCGGATTCGCTTTAAGCCACTTATCAGGCTCACCGACTTCATCAATAGAGTCCAGCTTATACCACCAAATGGAAACATGATCATTCTCATAATCACCCTTGAGAATGTCCATAAGTTCCATTTTGATGCTGTCTCCGCTTCCGTTACGAATCGTTCCTTCCGAACTCGTCGCCAGTATTATATAATCATCCACTTTCGAAGCTCCCTGCTCGATTGCTCCGACTACATCTTCCCTTATATCGCCTGAAAGCCACTCATCGACTGTTGCAACTTTTACTCTAAGACCTTGCAACTTGCTAATAGACATTGGACGAATCTCAACAAGTGATCCTGTAAGAAAATCCTCAATTCCTTTTTTCGTTGAAGCGAGTTTCACACGATTAGCTCTTGATCCTGTCGTATTCTGGAGTGAACCCTCTGTCAAAAATCTAAAAAGCGGCCCTCTCGCTCTGGTTATGGCCGTCTTAATTGGAGTAATTATTTCCTCTGCCTGCTTCATCGTAGGAGCTGTAGTTATCTGATGTGTCGTTGAGTTATCTACAGTAAGTACATAAGAATGTACGCAAGAGCCATAGAGTGATTTTGCAGCTCCTCGTCCAACGATGAGATATTGTTTATTGATCAATCGCTTCTTTATTATCTTCCGTATATATCTACCGCCATGATTATTCTCAAATGGTTGGTACACACTTCTTTCTACAAATTCGTACCATCCGAAAAGCTGCTCCGCCCAAAGTTTAAATGTATCCAACAAATGCAGATCAGAACCGTCTGTTAAGGTCATTTCTCTTTCGCAATAACTTATAAAACCTTCCACAGGACCATCGTCGTAATAATAATTCGGATTTGCTATAAGATTGTCTATTCTGTTCATTTCCATTTCGACAGTCTTACATATCGGAATTTCTCAACATACATTTAGTTTTCATAATCTTTTGATTCACTCCTTTCAATTCAAATACTTTGATACTGTTGATGAGGATACACCAAGTGCTTCTGCTATTTCAGATGTACTGTAACCAGAGGCTCTTAATGTAGCTATACGGTTTATCTTTGCCTGACTCAATACATTATTAGTTCGAGGCGTCGCTCTCTTTCTAACTTCATCAATGTCAGTATTATTTAAGATTTGCAATAGCTTGTTTTCGCTTATCGCTCCTGCTTGAATGGCCTCCCATTCTTTGTCTGTAATTTGGACAGGCGTTCGTTTTGCTCCTACCGATGCTCGTGCTGATGTTAAAGCCTGTTGGCTTGCCTTTTTTATTTCAGCTTTAGACATATCAGGATTGGCTTTCTTTTTTGCTTCTACAACAGAGTTGGCTATAGCCTGAGCTTTTCTTTCTCTTGGAGCGTTCTTGAGAGCATCATTGAGTTTATACATAAGAGACCTTACTTCATTTGAATAGGTCTCCTTAGCGGACGAAGAATACTCTATCTTACCGGTATTAACCATTACTTTCCTAGCCTGATTAGCCAGGGCCTTCATGCTATTGGCATAGTCTGCATATGCCTCTTCTTGAGGAGTGCCGGACGATAATGTTCGAGCATCTCTGGTCTCAGCCATCTTTGTACTCCGCTGCATCCTGGTATGTACTTTACCATCCTTATCTACATACTCTTCTACAACCTCTTTATATGATTGTTCTCCGGTTTCTTTATCTATGATAGGGGATCCTTTTCTTTTAAGTACGGAGGTCTCAGACTTAGCTCTTGAAATAAGAGTTGATGCTCCACCATACCCGTCGTCATCGTCATGCGCTTGATACTTTTTCTTTAAAGCTTGTATTCCGTTGTCAGCCTCGCTTTGTTTATAATCAAGGCCATGTTTTTCAGCATCTATAACGACCATACTATGGCGAACAGCTCTTACCAATTCATCCTCAGTTGCCCCTTTTAATGTCATATCGGTTATTAGATTTGAAATCTTACCCATTTCGGTTTGAGTGTTTTTCATTTCCTTGAATGTCCCAGGTTTCTTGCCACCATATTCAAGTTTAGGATCAAAGTCTTTGAGCCCTTCAAGAGCATTAGTGGATGTGATCCTGACCTTACTTCTCGATGAGTTACATGGTATAACCATAACAGTATCTCCATCAAAGTCTGCACCTGACAGACGATCAGCCACTTTCTTATTAATCCCAATAGCGTCGGCTGGCGTATTGCCTAAAACCCTCAATCCTTCTGGCTGCTTATTATTTACTTTAAGAATGGGAATTTCAAATGTTCCTCCATGAGGGAAACGCACTAAGGCGACTGTTTCGCCATTCCTATAATTAGGAGCATATACTTCATTATCCTTAATTGAGGTTAAAGGCAATATTACTTGATATTTTTGTCTTGGTAAGGCTGCCGCTTTAAGATGTTCCGCCGCTGCATCACAATCATCAGCAAAAGATTTTAATAAAACTTTCTTGACAGTAGGATTCATAAGTGAACAAAGGCATTGTTGAAACTGTAGTAAACAGTAAAGGCAAAATTGAGTTTCATATTACAGCAATAGTAGACGAAGACATATTGACTAAATTGCTTGAGCGGTATGAGATACTTATCTCGTAAACCGACAAATTTCCAAGAAAGTAAGAGGTCTGAAATATGGCCGTTTACTTTTTTTCTTATTATGATATTATAAGTCTTAACAAGGGAGGTGTAATATCTTGAAATCGTTACATGGTGTAAGCTCAGATAAAGTAATTCATGTAAAAAGTAAAATGGCGTGTCCAGTAAGGCAAAAAGATGGCACATGGAAGGTTGTATTAAAGCCTTATGAAGAAGATATTCCGGATCTTGGCAGAGAGGAAATAATATGCAATAAATGTGGATGGCCGGAGTATCCGAAATGCAAACAAGAATGGTGTAAAGCATGGATAACTCATACAAATAAATAAAATTCATACGAATTAAGAGCTGAGATTTATTCTTGGCTCTTTTTTATTTGGAGGAAAGATATGGAACAAAAAGGAGTAATGACTAATAAAGGAATTCTTATAAAACGAGAATGCGATGAACCGATGGCTCGAAGTAAAAGATATTTACCGTGCGAACATGATTGCAGGAATTGTATTTGCTGTATAGAAACTTTTGAAGGTGGAAAAAGAGAACATGTGACGAAATACAGAGAGTATGATAGAGAACCTATTGTTAAGAAATTTATATAAGGAGAAAAGATATGACTATAAACGAATACCAGAAAAAAGCTTTGATGACGGCTCCTACATATAGTTTAAGAAATAAAAAATTATTAAATGGTCTTATGGGGCTCAATGGTGAAGCCGGGGAGGCAATAGACCTTTTAAAGAAACATATTTTTCAGAATCATGACTTGAATATAGAACATCTCGCGAGTGAGCTTGGCGATATTGCATGGTATCTTGCTGTTAGTGCAGATGCTATAGGATATAGCCTTGAGAAAATTTTTCAGATGAATATTGAGAAGTTGGAGAAGAGATATCCTGAAGGTGTTGATTCAGAAAGAAGTATTCACGGGAGTAATCTGGATATTTAAAAAATGTATAGTAATTGTTGGATAATTGTACGGACGGAGGATAAAATGTTTAAAGGAAATTTAATAAAGAATAAGCTCTACGGATTAGCGCTTATTGGGATAGGAATGTTGTCTGTTCTGATTGGTAAGGATGCAACATTCTTTTTAATTGCGCTTATTTTAGGCGGATATTTGATCATAGCAAAAGAGAATTGGATAGACTGATTTTCTTGGATTTTTAATAAAGTGGGCCAATTTTACGCCCACTTTTATTTTTTAATATTTGGTCATGGACAGAGTTTTGTGAAGATTGTGTGAAGATGTATACGTTTTTTGCGTATTTTGCCAAAAAAGTTGGGTAAATGCCCAAATATTTTCAAAAAGTGGACATGGATAATCGTTGAAATTTCAATGGTTTCAGCGGTCGTGCCCAATTAGCCCAACTTTTTTTCTATTAATTGCGAAAAAAATTAATTAAATTATATTAATATACCAAAAAAGTTGGGTTTTCTGGGCAAACTGGTCAAAGTTATATATAACATAATAAAGAACGGAGGTTTAAATACACATGAGCGCAAAGAAACAGAGAGGATGCTTAGGTTTATTATTGGATTTGATTTTAGTTATACTTACAGGAGGTTTATGGTTAGTGTGGATATTGATCAAGTATCTCAGAAATAATAGCTAATGCAAATTTTTATTGATTTTTTCTCCGCGCGAAAAAAACATTGACTGTTATGAAGAGAAAGGAAATAAAACGCCCATTCTCTGTTTTTGTTTGCAGAAATATTTGTGGAGAAGAGAAAATGTTAGAGAGACAATTTCAAGCTGATCTTATAAAAGAAATCAAGGAAAGGTTCAAAGGATGTATCGTCATAAAGAATGATTCAAGTTATATGCAAGGTATTCCGGATTTGATGATTCTTTATAAAAATAAATGGGCAGCTCTTGAATGTAAGAAAAATGAATCAGCTAATATTCAACCCAATCAAGAGCATTATGTCAGAATTATGGACGATATGTCTTTTGCTCGTTTTATCTATCCGAAGAATAAGGAGGATGTATTAAATGAACTTCAACAAGCATTCGACTCTTGAAGGGCAGCACGCCTTTTTAGGAGCCAGTAAATATCATTGGATTAATTATACTGATGAGAAACTTGCCGAAACATATTCTAAATTTTTAGCGGTACAGAGAGGAACCGTACTACACGAGTTTGCAGCGCAATGTATAAGACTTGGACAAAAGTTACCAAAGTCTACAAAGACATTGAACATGTATGTGAACGATGCAATCGGCTTTAGAATGATACCGGAACAGATTTTATATTACTCCGAAAATTGTTTTGGTACAGCCGATTCGATATCTTTCAGGAGAAATATTTTGAGGATTCACGATTATAAAAGTGGTGTAATTCCGGCCCACATGGAGCAGCTTCAAATATATGCCGCTCTTTTTTGTTTAGAGTATAAAGTGAAACCGGCCGATATAAATATAGAGCTTGGCTAAAATTTGTCTTGCTACAAAATCCCCTCTTCTTGCGTTAAACACAGCCTCTGTAGCTATCACATCATTATCGCAGTATTCAGCCACCTTTACCCACATATCTTCTGGTACTGGCTTGTCCCATGGCAACCCAAGTTCTTTATGATGAATTCCGAGTTCGATCTCCCATTTTTTGAGAGACTGCTTCTTAGAACAGAAGTCATAAACATCTGTATACGATACATTATACGCTTCTGCAAAGAAGCAATTTGCGCTTCCGTTTATTATTTTTTGCGACAAATTGAATAGTTGCTCGTTAGTATAACCCATCAATCTTGCATATAGAATATGATTATCATATCTCCTACAGTTAAATCCAACGAGTTTATACCTCATCAAATCTTCTATTTCTTCTGGCTTTGGATTGATCATTCTTATGACTGGTTGACCCTCACCTTCAAGCTTCCAATTTACAAGGAATAAATTAGGAAATACTTCAACATCATAAAATATCAACTTTGACCCGTCTTCTTTTCCAGACTCAGATGGCTCTGTTGATTTGAACCTCATCTTATTAACAAGTTTAATGCAATATTCTGACTGATGAGTGCTGTTAGCCGCAAATGCAAGTACCGCATTTCTCATATCAGTGACATCATATTTCAGACCACTTTCATACGCATCCTCCAAAATCTTAAAAATAAAATCCACACTTGGTTTTGTACCAGGGTGGATCTCTTTATTAAGATTGCGTTTGATTAAAGTCCGTAATCCTTTTTCGCTTTTCACAGCTTCAAAATTTACCATCTTTTTATCTCCTTTCGTAGGTAAACCTGAGCTAATCGTAGCAATAGGCAATTTGTTGCATTTCGTCAGTTTTCTCCTTAAAGAACTTTTTCCTGTAAATACTTTTATTTCAATATGCTCCTCATATATTCTGCTCAATTTAGAGGCATCTCCACTATAGATGTAATGAAGATGAACACCTTTTCCGCTCTTGCTTAGTTCTGCGTATGTAGCAGGCCACTTGCTTGCTTCTAATATATTTTTTTCTAATGATTTATTTCCGTCTTCATCTGGAATATCAAAATCGATCACTATATGATTTTCTGGAAGTTTCACATAATGCAATTTAGAAGTGTCTATATCAGATAGTTTCGTGGCGACATCATTCCATTTATTTATAGGAGTTTCTTTTTGAGTTGCATATTGAGCAAGACACTCGGAACAAAATTGGTCGAAATAAGATTCTGTTGAATCAAACGCTATAGTCGAGCTGTTTGTTTCTGATTTTTTATAAGAAGCAATATTTTCGAATTTATCATAAATAAATCCGGAATAGTAATTTCTTATTCTCTTCTTATCATTGGATCGACTTTCAAATGATCTGAAATAATTTTTTAGCTCTTCTTTAAATGCTCTGTAAGGAAGAATATATGATACTTTTGAATCGGAACAGTATGTTTTATACATTTCCCATGCTGATTTCAAACTAGCTCCATCCTCTTCTTTAAAAACATAGTAAGAATCTTCTACGAAATTATAAAAATCATTTGATGCTCCAAGCATTTTTACAGGAATATAATCGTCATAGATGTCCTGATTATTAAGATAAACTTCTCTGCAATGATAAGCTATAGCCCCAAGTTCGAATTTTATCTGTTTAATCAGTGTCCGATATTCTTTAGGAGGAACTTTATTTCCGGACGGCGACACATCGATAAGCCTTCTAATCAAACCGCTTTTTGCGTCTGTTATCTTTACCGGTTTATTTGTTCCCATGATGAGAAAACATTTGAAACGATTAGAATAGGTAGATTTGAACTTCTCATTTACAGTCATAAGTTCATGGGATACTAAGCTGTTAAGTCTTGTATTATCTTCTATTCGAGAAAGGTCTCCGTCATGTTCTATTGCTACAAGGGGATTAGATTTAAAAGCCTCAAGCGCAAAAGCATTACTGGATGAACCAAGGTCTTTTGCTCTGAAAACCTCGCAATAGCCGTCAAACAATTTCTGGATAATGTTTATTATCGTCGATTTTCCTGTACCGGCAGCTCCGTAAAAAACCATAAACTTTTGTATTGTTTTAGAGTCTCCGGTTACTATTGCGCCTATTGCCCATTCTATCTTTTTACGTTCTTCCTCAGAATATAGCGTCGACACAAGCTTTTCATATGCGCTTATGTCTCCTTTTTCTAATGGATAGTCGAGTTTCTTGCTGGCATAATCGTTCTTTTTTACATCCATATTTGAGAATATAATTTTCTCATCGAGCATATGAAAAGAATCCCGCATCTGTTTCTGACAATATTTATGCCATCTGTCAATCATTCCGGATTCGGAATCCCACATATGAAGAATTTTCACAAGGCCTGAATCAAAATGTTTGCTGTTTTCTTTGGCATATTTATCAAGCTCATTATCTATCAGTTGCAATGCATCCTGCTCGTCTGTAGACCATAATCCTCTTTCCTCTATCCATATTGCGTAAAAATCCCCGCCTCTTATCATCAGATCTGAACTTTTTTTGACTATAAATTTAGGATATATTTCGATGGTTCCTTTCTTGCTGCTTCTGGTTGCAATCATCAAAAAATCAACCATCAATTATTACTCCTTTTCTTTACGCTCCATTTTATTAAGTTCTTTCTTGATTTTGCGTAAAACTGCATAATTTTTTGTTGCGTAATCATAAAATATAAACGCTAAATATCCTACAGTTATGCAAAGTGCCAGATTCCTTCTTTTAAGGCTTCTTATTTCTCTGCCAATAGGATCCACATTGAAAATATAAATTCTTTCCATATCATTCACCTCTTTGTTGAATAAGATACATACACATTTGATACCATATTTCGATATCACGCATATCTTTTGAAGAGTCCTCGGTCATAAATAGCCCGCCTCTTCCATTCTTTTCGTAATGTCTGTCTAAAAAGTTTTTAATTATTTTCTTTACATACTGTTTATTGAAATTATCATCGCTCATATTTCCAAGACCGAGATTAACGATCATATTCCAGAACCATTGCCCCGTCCTGTCTCCTATATCAGGATCGCTCATTATGTGTTCCTCGCATCTGATGGAAAGAGCTATCATCATTTCAAGAACGCTACATGGAAAGTCAATATTATCTTCTATTGTCTCATCTTTGTAACCTACTTCTGTTGCGAAACGGTACCTTAAACTTAGTCCATCCTCTGCTCTGTTCTCATCCATAGGAAGAATATAAGTAAAGTCCGCATAAAATAAATACTCTAAGAGTTTTCTATAAGACAGTCTCCTAGAGTATTCTTCATCACACACTTTTTCGTACAGCCACTCGAAATAATCATAAGTTACTTCGTTTTTTATCATTCGTCCTCCATCTGATATTCGTTGTAGTGTTCTACCTCAGAATATTTCCTTTGGTCAAGAAGGATTTCGTAATCACATTTTATCCGATCATTTCGCACAAATACCGAGTCTTCTTCATATTCACCGAAATGATTTAGAGCATCAAATCCTATCTTGTCCTCTATATCTTCTACTATTTCATCGTCTTCGTCTGTTAGAATATGGTCCGCATAATATGTAAGACTGATAGTGTCATAGTCGTCATATTCTCCAAACTCGTCAGGTCTGATTATATAATGCTGATCTCTGGTAACTTCATTTATCTCTGAAGTGTAATTGTTATCTTCTATTATCCGATTCACTTCTTTTACAGCCTCCTTTCTTATGACCTCATCTTTTTCATAGGTCGTATCTCCAGTAGTTTCGCTGGATTTCTTAGACTCCACGAATTGTCTTTTCTCTTCTCTCTTCGCGTATGTCTGTTTTACTGAATCTATCTCTTCCTGAGCGATTTCCTCATATTTTGTTTTAAGGAACTGCCAAGTTATAATAGAACCAACTGCCGCTCCAGCAATAAAAAATCCAACACTGATTAATTTATTCATTTTCTTCTCCTATTCATTTTTTATCGTCATTACAGTAAAAGCCAATCCTCCAAATAATAATGAAACACTTAAGAGTATTCCACCTGTTATATGGCGTTTTCTCTTTGTATCAAGAGCTCCATCGAGAAGTTCTATCATATATTCTATGCTTCCCATCCTATTTGCCTCCTGACAATACAGCTATTCCACCAACTAAACATATTCCAGATATAGCTGCAAATGTATACGATATAAAAGCCTGTGTGTTTCTCATTTTTATTCCCTCCTTATAGCGTTGAAAAATAATGATTTCCTACTTGGAATAGTGGTTCGCTAAAGTTTAAATATCCTATAGATGTAAAGAATAGGACATCCTCATTAGTTCTCGACATCGCTTCCTGTCTTACCAATTCACAAATGTCATCTCTTACATAACACCGATCAACTCTACCGTTCCACATTGAAGAGAATTGATTTTTTGCGTATATTACATCGGCAACGGTATCTGGAAATCGTTCTGACTCAACTCTATTAAGTATGGTGTCAATAACAAGGCGTTTGCCAAGTTCACATTCTCCTTCCGCTTCGGCCATAGTAACAAGCGCTATAAGATCAATTTCTTCGTCTGTTAAAGGTATCACATTTTTAGCTTTTTCGCAGATTGCATCGGTTATCATCCCGTTATTCTTCATGACATTGGATATGCCCTGTATCTCTAAGTCTGTCATTAGCATGATTCTGGCAATCTCTCAGAAACATTAAATTATACTCCGAGTCTTTTTGCCAGTACCTGCTTGAAGCATCAAAGAATTTAGAAAACTCGCTGTATTTAAAGCCGTTTTCATCTACTACTCTGATTTTATTTTTTACTTTTTTGTCCTTTCCTGTTTTTTCATCAATCTCTTTTTCAGTAAATACTTTTTCCTTGATATTATATCTGAGTTCTTTTTCTACTTCATCGCCAAACTTTTCAACTACCCTGTTTCTGTAGTCTTTAAAGCCTTGGTCGACTGTCGCATATGCCGCTGCTATCGCAAGATTTCTTTTTCTCATTATATTATTTGACGCGATTATAGAAGCTATAGAAGCTCCGGTTATTAAAATAGCAGGTCCGTACAGTTTAATCATCTTAACAGCAGTCTGCGTATATATTATTGTTAAATCCTTTTGGCTGTCTCCCTTCGTATATTTTTCCGGATCGTTCATCTCTAGGCATTCGTGAACTTTATCCACATTTTCCTTAGTTTCATCCAGAATATCATTAACCTTTGTAGTAGCCTTGCAGGCCATAACTGTTCCGGCAATAACGCCGACTATTCCAAGTCCAACAAGTATTTCCGGGCTCATCTTTTTTAATTTGAAATTTACTTTTGATAATGAATTCTTAGTTTTTACTACTAAATCGTTCATCAGTTCTCCTCCTAAATAATGTATTTATCTAATTGCTCATCTTTATCTGAATATTTTTCTTTAAGATGATCTATAAGATGCTGAGTGTACCATATAATCTTTTCCAGATCTTCTATCCCATTCTTTTTCTTCCAACGGCAAGCATATTTGATTATATTTCCTGTATCGGTTGCCTCTATTCCTCTAAGGTCGGCGGTAAAGGCCTCTATAACCTCAATTACTTCAATACCGTTTTCAGACTGATAATGTCTTGGATGCGACACATTCTTATTACTCGATTCGTACATCCTTTCCTCCTAATCTAAATACTTGGCTTTAGGCAGTTTTATAACATAACCATCAACCGTACGTACAGCTTTGGCGCCACTTATATCATCCCAACCATACTTATTGACAGTAAAGTTAGTTGTAGAAATATCAGCAAGGTCATACATATCCCCAACGCTTACAGAACCAAACTGCTCAATAATATCATTCATTGTATCTATAAGCGATTCGGCATCTCCTCTTGTCTCACATATGACTTCCTCGTAATCAAAATCATTTCTGCTTCTTACTGAGGAATATCCTTTTGTTCCACTACTTTTGTCATAATATTTGCCATAAGAGACTTTCGTAGCTGATGTAGACCTTCTTCCACCTCTTTCACCAAATATCATTCCGAGAATATCTAATATAGATTTTTTGACTTCCGGTATTATTACATCATGTAAAATATAATCCTTAATGTCTGCAACATCATCGGAAACAAAAAGAGAAACTATCTTCTGAATTTCAGACTTTTTCTTGGTCTTTACTTTTCCTGTTATTACTTTTTCAATTTTCTTCTCTTCCAGCTCCCTTGACTTATGAGAGTTTGATTTATATTCTTCCATTAGCTTCACTCCTTAAAAAAGAAAAAAGAGAAAGCGCCACAAATTTGTGACGCAATCTCTTTCAAGAACACATTTACATATTTGTTCTTTAATTAGTGTTTACTAAGCTGTAACTTCTTCGAAGCATACTTCACCATCTTCTTCGTCATTACTCGACTCTTTTCTTGATTTAACCTTTGCCACAAGAGGTTTTATTGCATATTTGTAAGTAACAAAACCTACCGCCGCAATTCCAACTCCTGCCGCTACAGTCATTATCGTTTTAGAACTGTTTTTCATAACGCCTTCAACAGTTTCCATAACTTCTTCGTTGTTCATCATTTCTTTAGTATCCATTTTATCTTCTCCTTTTTCAAATAATGTTAATGTAGTTTTCTCATTAAAGTGATTGTATTTTTTGCGGACTATCGGTTTATTTTTTCATACCCATATACTGGAGGATTTCTATAATCGATTACCAGGCACGGAGTTCCATCATCGGCAAGTTGTGAGCTAAACACTATATCTATGAAACCGCTATCAATATTCCACCCAATATCATATCCTATTGATGTTCCAGACAATCCTATTTCTTCATAGAACTCATTTAGACACACCGTCATTTCATCCATCATCTTTCGATTAATGTCATTTTCTGCTCGTTTTATTCTCTCTATATCAGATTTAAAGTATCTCCCCGATAAGACATCAAAACACAATGTATCACCTTTTTTCGTTATGATAACTTCAGAATTCTGTATTTGTTTCTTAGATATTGCGTCCTTTGCCATGGCGTCTCTTACCGATTGTTCTTTATTCTTTCCGATCGTTTCAACTACTTTTTCTTGATAATTTTTCAATGCAGATTCAGATATTGCGTATGCGGTAGTAAGAGCTGCGTTTCTTTTTGCATTCAAAGAATTAGCACTTATAAGACACACTATAGAGATAGATCCCAAAATCACAGTCGGAATATAACACTTCCATGTTATCTTTACAATCTCGATTCCAGTCTCTATTTTTGTCTCTTTCTCCAATGCCTCTTTATTCTCTTCTAACAAATATAAGGCTTTTGGAGTTGCCCTTACTGCCATAACTGTTGTACTTACCATACCCATTATTCCAATACCGGTTAATATTTGTGGACTATGTTCTTGTATGGCTGTTTTTACATTTTTAACGGCTTTTTGCATTTTTTCGTTCATTATCTTTCTTGTTTCTCCTCTCCATAAAACGAAAGAGCCCATGTAAGGACTCATTCGTTTATTTCTTAGATATGGCTTTTTGAACTTCCTGTTGGATCTTAATGTTTATCTTTTGGTCGCTGACCCAGTCCTGTGCCAGCGATGCGCCAACACCAACTACTGTAACAACCGCACTGATAATACTGATCATTTTTTCTTTATTCATAAAGTGTACCTCCTTTTCATTAAAGACCTTGTAAAAAATGCGTTACATTTTTATTTTTTCTGTATATGGATCATAATCGATATAATTAGCTATTGGAGGAAGTGGAAATCTTATAATTGAGCATTCAAGTCCATCGTCCAATATTACATCCTCTGTGTACATATCTATCCAATAGGCTAAATCCCATTCATAATCTATATAATTTCCCGACCACCCTAACCCGAGATCGGTTTTAATTCCTAACATATCATAGAAATCATCAAGTGATGCTTCACACATATACTGAAATGTCCTGTTTAATTCATACATTGCATTTAATACATCTTCCGGAGTAGCTTCGAAATATTCTCCATAATAATCTTCATAATAAAGCTTCTTACCATCTTCAATAGAAATATCTTTACTCTTCAGTTTTTCTTCTGTAATCTGCTTTTCTATTTTTTTAGTTAATTCTTCTCCGCCGATTTCAGATATTTTTTGCTTATACTCTTTTAGCATCCTGTCCACTACCATGTATGCTCCTGCTATTGACGTCTGTCTTTTCTTATTCAGTATTTCAGCTCCGAATATGCACATTACTGTAATAAGGCATGTTGTTGCAGCCGGAATATAATAAGGTCCTACCTGCTTGATCTTGTCCACAAGTTCTACAGTATCATTTTCTTCTTCCATCGCTTTAATAACATCGGCAGCCTTAAATGTTGCTTTTGCAGTCAACACAACTGTCGCAACAGTACCAGCAGTTCCTATACAGCTTAAAATCATAGGCGCGTTATTTTTTACAGTCTTCCTCGCCTTTAAAAAAAGCTGTCTCGGTTTTGAAATTTTCATTACTTGTTCTCCTTTCAAAAAAATAAAAAGAACGGTATTAAACCGTCTTCATAAACATGTTTGTAATTTTTACGGATCATATATCTTTCCTGTCAAACACTGTTTCCCATCTTTCCTTAGGAAGTGGTCTCATTTTTAATGCCCACATTATCTGTCTTATAGAAACAGTAGGATATAATCCGTCCGTACACTCTCCTGCACGCTTGTCAAAGAACTCTTTGAATTTAGGATGTAAATATAAATCGTCAGTGAGCCATGGGTCAATCTCATCCCACCAAGTATATTTTTTCTCGCCATCAAATCTTTGCTGTATAACAGCAAGACCTTTATTTCCAATCAAAAATAAAGTACATTTGTTATATACCGGGTGATCACAAGTATAAGTTTTTCCATATAGTGATAGATAAATTGTCTGTTTCTCGTAATGATATCTCATTTTTCCTCCAAAACGGAAGAGCCTCTGTAAGACTCCTCCTAAAGACGAATACTAATCGTCTTCTCCGCATACTTCCTCTCTTGTAGGATACAGAGCCTCGTATTCTTCGTCGTTTTCAAATCCATAACGCTCTGAATCGATGGAATTTCCACAGCAAGGGCAAATCAGTACATCTTCCCATTCATCCTCGAATTCCATTTCTGCTCCGCACTGACTACAAATATATTTTCTGGTCAGTAATGCTTCTATTACTTTTTTGTTGAAAAAACTTCCCATACTCATTAACTCCTTTCGTTTCTGAAAGCTTGATATAATTATACATCGCCTTCGTCATGGGTTAAAGAGTCAAAGAGCTCTTTTTTCTCTTCATAACAATCAATGTAATTTTTACGAAGAAAGACGAAGAATGTATGTTAAATACACTCTTTCATCTTGAAACATACTATCGTTTTATAGGTTTAAACCGATTGAATAAATTTCTGAATGTCGTAGAAGTATATGCTCCGGTTTCCTCAAATTTAAAACCCTTCTTCATCCATGCAGCATAGAATATCAACGGTAATATCAACTCTGCCGCAGCTATACCCAATCTGAAATATCTATCTTTAACCTGTTCTTCAAGCTGTTTATTCTTGAATTCTTCATCCCTTTTCGCGGACTCTTGCCTTTCAATATAATCCAGCTTAAATTTATTTTCTTCGATCTTCAGTTTGTATAAAGCCGCCAGATCATCTATCGCCGTAGATTTTTCCTGACTGCCTCGTTCTAAGTTTGATAAATTTGAAATCTCCTCAGCAATTACTTTCTCCAATGTTATTTCATTATTCATTTCTTCATACTCCTTTCAAACTATTTTTCGTTTCATAATATAAGATGTTATCTGTGCGATTTCTTATAACATAAGTTTTTAACAATACATAGTGTTGCTTTGATATTTTCATAAGTGTTTTTTTATTATCAAATTGTATATAAAAAGACGGCAAATCTTCTCCCGCCGTCAAATCTATCACTATTTTCCCATTTTTGTAATAAAGAAAATATGTAATAATTATCCCCAAGAAAATTCCAGCGATAACACCAATTAGAAGAAATAATATTTCCATATATACCTCCATATCTGACAGTATTAAAATAACATATTTTTTCGTCACCTGCGTATCAATTATTTCCGCTTATAATCAAGTAACCAGAAAAATTTTCTGTACATCTCATAATATCTGCTCTTGCTAAACGGTAAGACTTCTTGCGTATTTAAAGTGTCATATGACAAACCTTCGGTTATTCCTTTTAGCAAATACGGAGCAACTACTGAATCTGTCTCATTAGCCGTCCGTTCTATCATCTTGTAATTTGATATGTACCATTCTCTTTGTTCTACACATCTTAATACCGGATCTGAAATATTATTAGTTTTTATCTCAGAATCTGATGCCTGACCTACACTATCTATGTAGTCTATTAATTTTTTCCATATTGGGTACTGCATACAGAAATGCTTCAGTTCATAATACCTGTGTTTTTCAATCCAGTATTCATTTTTCTTCGATATTTCAGATCTTATAGTTGTTCCCATTTTACTTCTCCTCTCGTCTTTATAAAAATATAATACCGCTCGAATTATTCATCTGTAAAAACAATACGAGTGGTAAAAAATAAGAGCCCGTAAAATCAGGCTCTTCATAAAAGGAAATGTATTTTTTGCGTATTCCATCGAGAAATAGTTTTCTCACATGGATAATCTTCAAACCCTATTGTTTCGTATGTGATGATTTTCTCTAACACTCCGATAATAATATCCGCTTCATATCTCTTATAAGGAAATATAGAATCAGGAATAGCTCTGTGTATAGAGTTGCATTTTGTGCATCTATATCTCTTTACTCTTATATGTTTTTTGGTTCCATATCTTCCAAAGACTATCCTGCTAACGCTGTCATAATATTTTAAATATCCTCCGCATAGCGGACATACTTCTTCATCTGTGTCTTTTATCATCTTTAGTGGTTTTCTATTATAGATTGTATTTTTCTATTCTAAGTTTAGAATTCTATAAACCACTTTTCAACCAAAAAAATTTTTTATAAATATGTCAAATTATTTTTTAAAATATCGACTCCTGATTTAGACACAGTAATATAATATCTTTGAGTTACGCTTATATTACTATGCCCCATCTGATTGCATAATATATGAACAGGTGTATTCCTGTCGGCCAGGGCGGTTCCGTAAGTATGCCTTAGAAAATGATACTTAAAATAAATGTGTAACTTTTCTTGTATCTGCCCAGCATGATACTTCATTGAATTTATAGTCTGCCGTTTTCCGTTTTCAAGAGTATTGACCAGTTCCAAGCTTGAAATGGAAGCTCCGTCTATGTCATCAATAAATATCTGATTCTGCTTTCTTTGTTCTGCAAGGTTTTTCTCACTTTGAAATTTCTTTTCGTAGAGATTTGTCATATACTCTTTGAGCGGCGGAGCCATGAACATAGTCCTTTTTGCCTTTCTTGTCTTTATTGGCACAAGCTTGATGACACCATTTTCATATTGCATTTGTCTGTCTATCAGAATAGTTCCGTTTTTCAAGTTTACATTGCACCATTTAAGTCCGTAACACTCATTTATCCTCAATCCGCAATACTTCCCTATCATGTAAGCAGTTTCCGCATTGGTGCCGCAAAAATATTCATCAAGTGCCTGCATTTCTTCTCTACTGAAAATCACGATTTCCATATCCTCATCGGTTTTCATCTTAGGCATATGAATTTTCGAGTTTTTGTTTACACATAACTTATTGTATGTGTTTATATCCAAATAATTTCTTGAATATGCCTGCCCAAATATTAAATAGAACATCTTAAGAAAAGATTCTACATAGCTATAAGCATACCCTTTTTCATAGTATAATTCTGAAAGATAGTCGACAATCTCCGCAACGCTTATGCCGTCCACATATTTGTTTCCGAACCTTTCTTTAAGGTGCACATTCCAAAGGCTATCTTGTTTTCTTATAGTGGCATACGCCTTGCCCTTGCGGCCTTTCTCGCAGTATTCCGTAAAGACATCATTCATAGTCCTCTTTTGTGAACTTTTTTTATGATTCGTGATATTTTGAGAATCTAATAAAGCTTTATTTATAGAACTCTCACGAGCTTTATGTGCCTGAAAAGCTGTTTTAAATGGTTTTCCGAAATCATCCGTATATCTTTTCCTGGATATAGTTTTGCCATTAATAACTTTTGTATAGCGATAAGCCCAATCGCCATGCTCCGTTTTAAATACTCCGGGATATTTTTTTTGCATTTTCAATTCCCCAATCTTGTACAAATATTGTACCAAGATTTTGAGCTGATCATTTAGAGAAACCAAGAATAGTACAGAAAATATTCAAACATCCTTTAAATTCCAACATTTTCTCCGTGTCCTACTGTCCTACAGTTCACGAAATGTGCAAGGACGAAGCAAGACACGGTGCCGCTTTTGAAGGCCTGCTGAAGAGATACTTCGGGAAATAAGACTATTGCGGATATATGCCGCAAAACATTGGAATTTCAATATTGTGAGGATAAGAGAGTCTGCGTATGCGGCTCTCTTTTTTCGTGGGGGTGAGGGGGAGCGGTGGGAGATTGGATGAGAAAGGATTGTAACTTTCTTGTCACTTTTTGCTCTCGCTCACCACTTTGCCATCAAATCTTGTCACTTTTTGACCTTGTAACTTTTTATGTGATGATTATATCATATAATCGTTGGAATTTCAATGATTTTAATACATTTATCCTGCAAAATCCCACATAGAACATACATCTGTCTACATCTTTCATACTCCAGACAACAAGTCCTGAACATCTCCGTACATCTTTCTGAAATGTCTCAGATTCTATTTAATTGTAAATATTTAATTATATCACTTTTCATTTACTTTTGCAAAATTTGTAACTTAAAAGCAATGTTGCTACAATAAATACATAAACAAGAGAACACGAAAACAACATCGGTTCTGAGCATAAAATACGGGTTGCGGCCGACCGCAAGAAAGAGGTAATGAAATGACAAATATCAGAATTAACTACACAGAAAGACAGATTGAAGTTACGGCAGCATATCTTAAGAAAGCCAGTGTATTCGGAACGGAGGAATTCAAAGAATTGAAACAGATAAGAGACAGCGAGCCTACATTCAGAGTTGTAGCAAAGACCGCAAAGAGAAACAACAAGAAAAACACTTACTCCAATCTCACCTTTGAAGCTATGAAAGCCCACATCGTAAGATTTGAGACCGATGAGGTAGAGCGGACGGCACGCCTTAAAGAGTTTTCAGAGATAAGGAAATATGCGGCCGCAAGGAAAGCTGAATATCCGCTCACAAAGAAATGGTTTTTATCAAATTACAAAGAAACATACAATAACTCCGTTATATCATCAAGCGGCTCCTGCGATAACGAAGCAGAAATCGCATAACACGTAACAGTACATAAACTAAAGCAAAATATTAGTAAGAAAAGGAGAAAAATTATGAGAACTTATCACATCGACTTCACCACAAAGACAATCACTATCACCAAGGCGTTTGCACAGGAAGCCCAGAATCCCAACTCGAATGAGTATGCGGCACTTATCAGATTCAGGAGTGACTTTCCGGATTTTCGGATAATAGAGCAAAAGTCAAAAGCCAAGAGAAAAAGCAGTAGAGTTACCTATGACAAGATGGTAAAATACATCTCCTGCCAAAAGGATTCGACCGTCCTGCTGAAACGGTTTGCTGAGATAAGAGAACTTTCCAAAGGCGAGCCGTCCCCATACAATTTTGTGTACAAGTGGTTCAATGAGACTTTTCCTACATACGGCCATATGCCACAGTTCGACAAGGACGGCAACATAGTTCCGCAGTATAACCTTAACTCCTGTATAACCGCTATCGCTGAAGCAGGCTCACAAAATGTCGCATAAAAAAAGAAAAGGTGTGATTTTGAACAGTCACATCTTTTCTGCGTACCTGCATACTATAATTTTATCTTTACCCGTATATCCTTTAAGCCCTTCAATATCTCCTTATAGATAGCGTCTGATACTGCCCTTCTTGCCTTGGACGATTGGAATATCTCCCGCCCATCATTAAATGCAATCTCTACTATCGTTTCAATGTCGTATCTAAGCCCTCTCAGTTCATCTTCAAGGGACTGCATATATATCTCCCTTACTATCTGCGGCACCATCGCCTTTATCTTTTCCTCTGCAATCTGTTCGGCTATCTGCACCATTTCTTCCCTGTGTTCCTCTGCCATGCCGCCATGACCGTCCTGGGTATTCCTGTGCCATTCATAGCCACCTCTTTCGTTTATCGAATATGTACCTCTTGGGTTGTAATTTATGAGCATATTTTCTGCCTCCTTTTCTGTGTTTTGGTGGGGCGTAGTTTTATGAAAAGTCGCAAAATCTTCATGCGATAGCGGCCGCCCCTCGTTGCTTCGCTCCTTGGATTTAACTTACTTCTTTATGTTGTCTTTCTCATAATGTTTATCAGAATAAAAATCTGAATAAGAAAGAGAATGAGAATGATAACTGTCTGTCTTTTTCATGTCTTTTTCTGTCGCCTCGGCCTCAAAGTCCACATAATTATTGAGCATCGCTGGGTTAATGCCGTAAGCCTTTTTTCTTCTTGTGATAGTCCTTGAAGAGCATTTGAAATATTCTGCTATCTCATCATTGGTCATTCCTTTTTTCAGGCAGGCTATGAGTTCGTCCTCCGGTATATCTATCTTCTCCCTGTACCTGGCCTTCGCACTGTCTATGCTTGCGATCACATTGTCAAGGCCGTAAAGCCAGACCGGGCTGTCCTCGTCTGGCAACGCCCCATAAAGGCCGTACTGCATGACTGCGTCTATATATGATGCCGCTCCCTTTATATCGTCTGCTTTTAACATCCTCTCAAACTGTGCATACACACTCTCATAGATAACAAAAGATTCTTTGTAGTTCATATTTTTCTCCTTTTTCTCAGAAAAGAAAAAAGGTGACAAGCCTGTCGCCCGCCACCTGAATTTTGTATCTATGTATAAAACAGCCATGCTGTGAGATTTAATATATATATTATATTT
>CDZQ01020991.1_pt1 | contig 22427 bp, 18 predicted proteins | sample 554831 | NCBI WGS metagenome assembly CDZQ01 (sample SAMEA3182112, study PRJEB8094) | gut metagenome | biome: human; feature: gut; material: Stool; isolation source: human stools | place: Canada | collected 2013-05-06
GAAAAGCCCAGTTCCATCTGTTTTCCCAGCTTGAGCATGGGTGCAAAGGCGGTCATGGGGTTTTGCGGGATCATACTGATCTGCTTGCCCCGATAGCCGTCCAGCTCATTCAGCTTCACCGCAAGCATTTCTTTCCCGTTCCATTGCACGCTTCCGCGCAGGTCAAAAAGCCGTGGATTCAACAGCCGCATAATGCACTTGCTGGTCATGCTCTTTCCGCTGCCGCTCTCCCCAATCAGGCCAAGGGCCTCTCCGCTTTTTACGGAGAAGCTGACGGAGCGCACAAGGGTTTCCTTTGTCTGCTTTGTACGGATGGATAGATTGGTAACTGTCAGCATGGCTATCCCTCCCTCGGTGCGCAGATGTCCCGCAGGGCCTCTCCGAACAGGTTGAACCCTGCCGCGGCAAACAGAATGCAGAGCCCCGGATACACCAGGAACTGCGGATGGCTGAACATCAGTTTATTGGCGTTTACAAACATGGCGCCCCACTCTGCCGTCCCTGTTTCCAGCCCCAAGCCGAGAAAGGCATAACTGGAGATCATAATGATGATGGAGGACAGCCCTGTGCTATACAAAACAAGAAGGTGCGGCAGAATATTGGGGATGATATGCCGGAACACAATGCGCAGCTCCGAACAGCCGGACATCCGGCAGGTGATCACATAGGGCTGATTCCGCTCCCGAAGCACATGGGTGCGGACCACCCTCGCGTTCCAGACCCACATGGCGATTACGATAGACAGGACGATGCTGGCCGCTTTTGACTCAAAGAGCCCCACCAGGGTGATGGCAACGAGGAACGGGGGAAAGGCCATAAAAATATTGGAGACCACTTCAAATATGCGGTCCAGCGCCCCACCGATATAGGCGCACAGGGTAGCCACCACGGTGCTGATAACCGCCAGCAACAGCAGTGTGGGCAACGCGATACTCAGAGAGGCCCTGGCTCCGTAGATCAGGCGTGAGAGGATGCAGCGTCCAAGCTCGTCTGTTCCGAGGGGATACTGTGCGTCCGGCGGGGCGAAGCTGTGGGCCACATTCAGCTGCATCGGGTCATTGGGTGCAAAGACCGGGGCCAGCAGCATCACAAGAAACACGAGAAGCATCATGGCAAGACCGAGGACGGCCTGCGGGCGGTGCATGATTTTGCGGATCATAGGCCGCCTCCCTTCTGGCTCTGCGGGTTTAGAAGCGCGTTCACGCAGTCCGCGATAAAATTGACCAGGACGAAAATGACGGCGGTGAGCAGTACACACGCATTGATGGTAATGGTATCTCTGGCTCCCAACGCAGTGACCAGCATGGACCCCAGCCCCGGGATGGAGAACACGCTTTCCACCATGGCGCTGCCCGCAATCATAAAGCCGAAGCTCTGCGCCAGCATGGTGATCAGCGGCGGCAGCGCAAACCGACTCACCAGATTGGCGATTTTCCACTCCGATACGCCCCGGGCCCTGGCATACAGGACAAAATCGCTGTTGTACCCATCCAGAAGTGAGGATCGAAACACACGGATGTTGCCGGCGGCCATAGGAATAGCCAGCGCCAGGGCCGGAAGAATGAAATCCTTCAGGCTGTCCGCTCCCATAATGCTGAAAATAGGAATATAAACCGCGAAGGCGAGCAGAAGCATGAAGCCGATCCAATAATTCGGCAGAGACATACAGATGATGCCGAACAGGTAGATGCTCCGATCCGCCAAGCCGCCTTTTCTGCTGGCGGACAGCACTCCCAGCGGAATACTGAGCAGAGTGGCAAACAGGAGCGCCATGGCAGCCATAACCAGGGTGGGCCGAATGGAAGCCGACAGTTCTTCCACAATCGGCCGCCCAGTGTTATAGGAGTTTCCGAAATCTCCATGCAGGGCGTTCCACAGCCAGGAGCCGTACTGCTGGAGAATCGGCTGGTCGAGCCCAAGTTCTTCCCGCACCAGTTCAACCTGCTGCGGGGTGGGGCGGTTGTAACGGCGCACTGCCAGCGCCTCGGCCGCATCTACCGGGGACAGGTTGGTATAAAAGAAAGTCAGGATCGTGACGCCGAACAGGACAATCACCAGCAGGCCGATCCGGGCCAATAGTTTCTTGCTCATACCTCCGCTTTAACCTCGCTGCTTTTCCGCTCCGCAATACGCCACGATTCTGCGGATCTCCGGGAGCAGACAAAATCCGCATAGATACCTCCCTGCTGCATCAGTTCCGCATGGCGGCCCCGCTGCACAATCCGCCCTTGATCCAGTACGAGAATCTGATCTGCCTCCTGGACAGTTTTCATCCGGTGTGCGATCATAACCAGAGTTTTTCCGGCGGTCAGGACCTTGACTGCCTCCTGCAACTCCGCCTCGTTCTCGGGGTCAACATTGGCCGTGGCCTCGTCCAAAATGATGATCGGCGCGTCCTTGAGCATGGCCCGTGCGATGGAGAGCCTCTGGCGTTCCCCGCCGGAGATCGTGGCGCCGCTCTCACCGATGATGGTATCGTAGCCATCCGGCAGGGCCGTGATGAAGTCATGGCACCGGGCTGCCTTTGCCGCGGCCACCACCTCCTCATGGGTGGCGTCCGGCTTGCCGAACTTGATGTTATTCTCAATGCTGTCGTTGAACAGGTACACGCGCTGAAAGACCATGCTGAAATTGCGCATCAAACTATCCAGCGCATAGTCCTTCACATCAATGCCGCCCAGCTTGACCGCGCCGCTGTCCACATCCCAAAACCTTGCCATAAGGCTGGTGAGGGTGGTCTTGCCGGAGCCAGAGGGCCCCACGATGGCAGTGGTTGCCCCTTCCGGGATGGTAAAGCTGACATCGCGGATGATTTTTCGCTCTCCATAGGAAAAGTCCACATGCTCGAAGGAAATATCGCAGTGTTTCGGCGTCTGCACGGAGCCGCCCTCGTCCATCCGGGGAGCACGGTCGATTTCCTCCACCCGGTCGATGGAGGCGTCGATCATGGGCAGCATGAAGAACATCTCCCCGGCAGACTCCAGCTCGCTATATACCAGAAAAGCGGAAACCACCACCATCAGGCAGGTAAAAAGGGTCATACTGCCTTGCAGGAAAAGCCAGATCGAGAGCAGAATCGCCGCCACCGCCGTGACGCGCAGGACAATCTGCTCCAGCACATTGTAGGGAATACGCTTGCGCTCCAGCTTGAAATTCTGCTGTTCCGTCTCCTCAATCGTGCGGTTCAGCGTCTGATTGGCCGCTTTGTCTCCATGGAAAGCGCGCACCACGCTCATGCCCTGTATGTATTCCAGCACAGCGTCCACCAGCCTTGTCTGGGCAGCCAGCCGCCCCGGAGATAACTCTCTGGATTTCTTCAGCAAAAGTGAGTTGACCCAGAGGAACAGAAGCATACCAAGCAGGAATACCAGCCCAATGCGCCAATCAAAGCACAGGATCGCCAAAGAGAAGATGGTGGTCCGAATCATGCCCACCACCGTCCGGGCGATTACCGCAAAGGACATACTCTCCAGGTCCTCCATGGTGGAGGTGGCCGCCGCGGTGAGGCTGCCCAGGCTCTGGGCGTTGAAGTAGCCCATGGGCATATACTTCATGCGCTCCCCGATATGGATGCGCTTTTCCGCGCACATCCGGTAATTGGCGTGCCCCTCGCTGTTGTGGGCCAGATACCAGCACAGGGCGGCTCCGGCCACGCTGGCCGCCATGATCCCAAAGGCCATCCATGGGGTGGCCCCGGTCATGTTCTGCTCTACCAGGGCGCGGAGCACGACCAGCAGCGCCACAAACTGCAAAGCCTCAAAAATGCTCCGCAGCAGTTCAAAGGCCATTCCCTTATACCAGGTGCCTTTCTGCTCCCCGGCAAAGCGGAAAAACCGTTTATATGCGTCAAACATGCTTGCCACCTCCTTCTCTCATGTCCGCATCCTTCGCCTGCGTGTGGGCCGCCCACATCTGAGCGTAGAGGGGACACCGCTTCAGCAGTTCGTCATGCGTTCCCGCGTCCAGGATTTTTCCCTGCTCTACCACGGCGATTTGGTCTGCGCCGGTGATGGTGCTCAGGCGGTGGGCGATGACGATGAGCGTCTTTCCACGGGTCAGCCTGCCGATGGCGTCCTGAAGCACCGCCTCATTCTCGGGGTCCGTGTAAGATGTCGCCTCGTCCAAAATCACAATCGGGGCATTCTTCATCATGGCCCGCGCAATGGCGACCCGCTGGCGCTCTCCGCCAGAGAGGTGTCCGCCTGCGCCGCCTACCACAGTGTCATACCCGTGATCCAGACCCATGATGAACTCATGACAGCCAGCCGCCTTTGCTACGGCCTCTACTTCTTCATCAGTGGCCTCCGGCCGTCCCATGCGGATATTTTCCCGGACAGAGACATTGAACAGAAAATTATCTTGGGAGACATAGCCAATAAGGTCCATTACCTGTTCCGGCGGCAGGTTTTTCACATCCTCTCCGCCGATGGTGATGCTCCCGCCCCCAGCATCCCAATAGGAGGCAATGAGTTTGGCGATGGTCGATTTGCCGGAGCCGGACGGCCCCACCAGCGCGGTGGTCGTGCCTTGCCGGATATTCAGTGTGACACCGTTCAAAACCTGCTTATCTTTGTAAGCGAATGTCACATTCCGCAGGTCAATGTCCAGCCCATGCAGTTCTTTTCTCTGCGCAGGACGCTTCAAATCCGGCTCGGACAGCACAGCACCGATTTCTCCGGTAATGGTCGCAATTTTAGAAAAATCATCGGTCAAAAAGATCGCCGCTACCAATGGCCCCACGATACCGAGGGACAGGATTGCAATCGTGATAAAATCCGGGGCGGTCAGGCTGCCATTCCTATAAAAGACACACCCAATGGGCAGAACGCCAATCAACACAGCGGGCCAAATGGTCATCATCAGGGCGGAGTAGCCCTGTGTGGATTTCATCCAATCCAACATAAGGTCTGCGCTCTGCCGCACGGCCTGCGTGAACTTGCCATAGGAGGCTGCACTCTGATTGAAGGCTTTGATGACCTCGATGCCGTTGATGTACTCCACCGTAGTGGCGCTCATGTGCTTACCGGCTTGGACGACCGCGCCGTACTTTTTCGGGTACTCTTTCATCTGGGCCATGTAACAAAGCATCCCAATGGGGATGGTGATGAGCGAGACCAACGCCATGCGCCAGTCCAAGAGAAAGAGGTAGACCACAATAGCGATAGGGACCAGCAGATTAGAGGTCATTTCCGGAATGATGTGGGCCAGCGGGACCTCCATCTGTTCCACACGCTCCACCATGGTTGTTTTCAGGCGGCCCGATGGCGTATCAGTCAGATAGCCCATGGAAACGCGGGTCAGTTTATCTGCCACGGCCCTCCGCAGTTCTGACAGCACATGGAAAGTGGCCTCATGGGAGCACCGGGTAGAAATACCGTGAAAAATAGACTTGAGCAGATAGGCGATCAGGGCTGCCGCTCCCCAGGCCAGATAAATCGAAAAGTTCTTTTCACCGGAAATGAGCAGGTTGACCATTCTTGCCACAGCGAAGTATGGCACCATCCCACTGGCCACGCTGAGAACAGCAAGGATAACCGAAGTGATAAACCCTGCCCGGTGTGGCTTGATAAATACCATCAAACTAAATGGCTTCCCTTCTTTCTGCATTGTATCCCTCCTAAAAGTTAGCGAAGCCTAACCGACGGGTGAACGAAAAGGCCGACAATCCACAGGATTATCCTGCAAATCATCGGCTCTGCGTCTTTGCGTCTGGCTCTGACAATATGATGTTTTGTCCCTGCACATCAACGATGTGTTCTGCTCCGCATTTGGGACAGAACAGCGGAAAACGCTTTAGAACGGTGTCTGGATTCACCTTGGTGCGGGTTTTGTTGCCGCAAGTAGGGCAGTGAATCCAGCCGCTCCGGTCGATCCACCCGCTCAATGGTTTTCACCTCCATCTCCGAAGAAAATGGATTTCCACCCGGCGGTATAGAAACGCCGCATCCTCTGGATATGCTCGACCGCCTGATCCTTTGGCATATCGTGGATGACCACCTCGAACATCCCGGTATAAAAGGCGCTGGACAGCAGATGGCCCAGCTCCGGTGTAAGGCGGCCGCTGGAGATTGCGTCGTTCCCGGATGCCTGAATATAGCGCATGGTACATTGGTTGTCCAGTTCCACGATCCGGTGGAGAAATTCCTGATATGTACTGTTCTCTCCGCTGGTCAAAAGCAGCTTGAACTCATCAAAATGATCGTAGATATAGTCCACAGAGGCCCAAAAACCGCGGTCGGAGAAGGAATACATTTGACTGGTCTGCTCGACTCCGGGCAACTGGTTAAACTGCTCTAAGGTTGATTGAATCAGACCACAAAACTCATCCATGGCAGGCTGCACAAGGGAGCGGTACAGACTCTCTTTGTCCGGGTAGCGGATATAAATCGCCCCTTTGCTGGAACCAGCCTTTTCTGCAATCACACGGAGAGACGCATTCTCGTACCCATTCCTCATGAATTCCTCTTTCGCGCACTCCAACAATTTTTCTGTTACCCCGGCAATTCTTTTCGCCATATGCCACCTCTGTTCTATCAAGTCCATCAGTTTGAAACCACTGGATTTAATATAGCACGAAACAAAAATCCTGTCAATATGGCGTATCGCGTATTTTTGTTTACAGCCCTGCAAATCCTGAGCCGTCAGAATGAAGTACTTCGCCTGCTTCATGGTGTTCTTGATCCTATCACTGGATGCCCCGACCCAAAAGCCCTCCTTGGTGTGTTGAAGTAATGCCCGCCAACTCATTTTGCGAGATTTTTGACCACAGCTTCAGCCACAGTGTGGTGTGGAGTATACGGAAACAGCACATTCAAAGAGTGGCAGAAAGCAATCGGAACGGAGCGAAAAGAGCCAAAATTGAGAGGAAATAATTCAAAAAATCTTTCTGTACCTATTTGGGACCATCAGGCCGGGAGTTCGAGTCTCCCATCTCGGACCAAAACCCTCTGAAATTGTCTGATTTCAGAGGGTTTTTCTTATTTGGATGGGGAAATCACCGGCTCTGCCGGTGGAGGAGCCCCGTAAAAAGCTTTAGCTTCAAGCATCGAGCGAAACGAACTGCTAACAACAAATTATCAGTGAAGAAAGGCTTTCGTTAGAACAGCGATTGCCTGTTTACGGGCTGCGGGGCAAATGATGCGAGTGAAATAAATTCAGTGCGTCTTGAGACGCATGCCGGTAATAGGCCCTTATAGGGCCTACTCAAGCCACCGGCTTAGCCGGTGGTTATGACTCTTTGTTTATTGCGGCGCAGGATTTGAGGTAATAAAGCTAAGTTCCTGTTAACCAACTGGTAGGGGGCGCGCATAAAGTAACTGTCTGAACCGATGAGAGGTGTATTGAGTCACTCAGTCACTGCGAAAAATGGGCTGATGTTCTTGGATTTTTCAGTCCCATCACTCCTCTTATAAACAACTCGCCGCAAATGTTATATCACGCCCTCACCTTGTTGCCCCTCACCTCCAACCACGCCTTAGAGCGTAGCCGTTGGCGGCTTTGCCGCTTTACGGATGTGGCCTGCCACTGCGCTGGGCCTGTGATTAGCTGCCTCTGTTACATCTTATTATCAACGCATGACAAAAATCGGCAAACACTGAATGGTTTTTGCCAATTTTCCTTCTTTCGGCCCGCAGCGCCTCGACAACCCCATTGAAAAGCTGTATAATTAACAGTAATACGAAACAGTACGAATAGCAGAAGTCCATAGACGGACGGTGATACAGGTCGGGAGGCAAGGATACGATCCGTATTCCTGCCATGCCAGAGAGTACGCCATGCTGGCCATATAAAGAGACATATGTGCAAATTGGTTCTTCCCAAAGCTGAAAAGGTATTAGCCGCGCTGGAGGGAACTGCGTAATAGAGCGCTACATCTGACTTGATATTCTCTGAGGAGGAGAGCGTTATGTTCAATCAATATCTGGCGCTCACGCCGGAAAATGCGGACATTGCCATGGTAAACGTGGTCTTGGAGGACTTGAAGTTTATTGTGATCTCTCTGGATCAGATCTTTCGCGGGCATGCCGGAGAGGACTATTATAACGAAGAGCACACATTCTATTTTTACCACCTTCAGAATGCCCTGACATCTTGGGGAGCCGTCATCAACATGCTCTCCAGCGGGTTAAAACGGCAGAAAAATCACAACGACCGGGCCAGACATCTGCGTGAAGTGTTCGATATAGATTCCTCGGCATACAAATGGCTGTTCAACAAGAGTTTTCGAAACGCCGGCGCACATGCGGACGAGCGGTACGACCTGTTTGGCGGCTGCGCCGGGGATTACAATGTGCTCAGCGCAAGAACTCCGAAATGGGTAAGAGAAGAGATCCTTACCCGGCCCCATATTCGGACGCTGGATACCAGAAATTGGACCTATGCGACCTATGACAGCAAGGGGCAGAAGATTTGCTGCGATCTGCAGGAACTCAGGTACGAGGCGTATATGCTACTGTACCGAATATCCACCCATCCCCGTCTCCGGGATTCCAAGTTGACACATGTCCCCACAGAAAAACTTCTAAAGTGAGCGGAAATAAAAAGCTGGCTGGGCAGAAAGCCGGTTCTTGCCTCTTCTTGGAAACCGCATCTTTTTTGTCAACACAAGACAGCAAAGGAACCTGTTTTTGATTTAGGTCAGAAGCAGGTTCCTTTCTATTTCGAGGCAATTATTTTACCAGAAACAGCAAATTTATAGAGGAGCATCTTCGCCATGGGCGTCTCATACGGATATTATATCGCGCCAACTGGCTATGTGGCCGTCGATCAGGAAAAAACAGATATCGTGAAAATGATCTATCAGCAATATCTCTCCAGCATGAGCCTGGGCGGGATTGCTGATTTTCTTTTTGAGCAGGGTATTCCATCCCCGAAAGGCAGGGAACGCTGGACACAGCCAGTTCTCAGCAATCTGCTTTCCAATCAGAAGTATATTGACTATATTGTCAGCTTTGACGATTTCTTTTTGGTGCAGGGAGAGAAAAGCAGGCGGAGCAATGTAGATGAGGACACCCATCAGAGAAAGGCCACCCGGTACAACTCGCAGAGTGTACTGAGCGGCCTTTTGGTTTGCGCGGAATGTAGCCATAATTACCATCGCATTACCAGACCATCTGGCAAGATCGTCTGGCGCTGTGCCAACCGGGTGGAGCATGAGAAAAAGTTCTGTCAGCATTCGCCTTCCATAAATGTGCTCAGTCCTAACTTTTCACAGAGGACTTCCTTGATACCATCCTCCGATGTGAAAAGTTAGGACTGAGCACATTTGTGGAGATAAGATCAAAAGCAAAGTCGATGTCATTTTGGTTCAGCCTGATGGCAGTTTACAGATTGAGCTGCAATGTGCGGAATATTTTGAGATGCTCCTGAATTATGTCTATTCTTGCGGCAGGCTGTCTGGTATAATATCCCTATCAGCACTTTTACATTGAGAGGGGTGTTTGCCATGACAGACAGGGAAGCGCAGATTGAGGCATTGTGGACTTATGAGATATCGACGGAAAAGGTTTTGCGGCGGGCGGTGAAAAAAGGATTCATCACCCAGGCTGAAGCGGATGAATTCTCTGAAAAGCTGTTTGAGCAATTGGACAAGAAGATACCGGGCTTTCTCCCCCAATCTCTGGGGGAAAAGATGCGGGCCGAGCAAGTCAATGTGAACCCCTATGTCTCCATGGCGGAAATCGCAAAGGAAAAGAAGTCCTCCAGCCCCGACTGTCTGATACAGAGTTGGATTGCGAACGAGCCGCGGCAAGGGCGGCGGGACAACAGCGCATCCAGAGATAGCAACGATGTTTCTGGCGTGGTTGTTTCTGAAGGTCATGCTGGAATTGGTGCAGTGCTATCGGATGTTTCTGCACGATAATATGAAATAAGGTTTTCGAATTTTATTTAAAAGTTCATGTTTGTTGCACAGAAACATAGCTTTTGTTTAAGTCTGATATCAAAAATTTTTGTTTGTCCAAGGAGGCAAAAATAGTGATGAACGGTTCAACAATATTTATTGCCGGAGTTTATGGAACGGGCAAGAGTACGATGTGTTCAACCTTGTCTCAAAGACTTCTCATTCCAGCATTTTCTGCTGGGGACTTGATTAGTGCGATCAATGGTGAGCAGTATGGCGCAAACAAGACAGTTTCTGATAAAAACAACAACCAGATCTTGTTAGCCAAACGTGTATGTCAACTCACCCAGGAAAACCAAAAAATCATCCTTGCTGGGCATTTCTGTATTTTCAACGCTGATAATGACGTAGAAGTTCTTCCAAAATCGGTTTACCCCACACTGAATATTTCACGAATCATTCTGCTCGAGGCAGATATCCAAACTATTATCTCAAATCTGTACCGTCGAGATGGAAAGAATTACCCAGTTAAAAGCGTTTCAGTATTGATTGAAAAAGAACGAGAGCAAAGTAAGCAGATTGCAGAACAACTAAACTGTCCGCTCAATATATATCAAATGACCTTTACGGATAAAGATTCTGAATATGTTGCTTCGCTGCTTCGCTAAGGAGGGTAAGCATGAGAGTTCTTCTTGATACTAATATCATTATCTATCGTGAGAATAAAAAAATGACCAATTACAGTATTGGCCATCTATTTCGCTGGCTTGATAAGCTGAAGTATGACAAACTTATACATCCTCTAACAAAAAAGGAAATTGCTGTGTATAAGTATGTCGACCCGGCAGAAGCTATGACACTCAAGCTTGATGCTTATCAGGAGTTAAAGACACAGGCTCCTATGGCAGAGCAAGTGGCAGCTCTCGCAGCAACAACAGATAAGAATGAAAATGACAGGGTCGATACCGCTTTGCTCAACGAAGTTTATCAAGGGCGTGTTGATTTACTCATTACCGAGGACAAGCGGCTTCGGCGGAAAGCAGAATTATTGGGACTTGGACATAAAGTCCTGTCTATAAATGCATTTCTTACGATTGCCACAAGTGAAAATCCAGGCCTAATTGAATATAAAGCTCTTGCGGTGGAGAAAGTCCCCATTGGCTCTCTCGATGTAAACAATGAATTTTTTGATAGTTTGCGGAATGCGTATCCTGGCTTTAATGCATGGTTCAATAAGAAATGCGATGAAGATGCCTACATCTGTCGAGATGATACGGACCGCTTGCTTGGATTCCTATACTTGAAACCAGAAAATGAAGAAGAAAATTATTCTGATATATCTCCATGCTTTCCGCCAAAGAAACGACTTAAGATTGGAACCTTCAAAGTTGATGCAACAGGTTTTCGACTTGGAGAGCGGTTTATATAATACAAACTTAAGGTTGTCGTTAGTATCCAACAGCAGTATAATGAATTATGACGAATTTTGGAAGTTTACGCAGATGAGGAGTGTGAAGCATGTTTGTTCCCAAAGCTGTATATGAGATACTAAAAGATTATCCTGACGGACTTACTGCAAAAAAAATTACAGAAGAAGTCATTGCTCGTGGTCTGCACCCACTTCCTGCAAAACAGCCTGTCAGCATTGTTACAAGAGCAATTCATCGTCATTGCATTGGTATAGATCGTACTTATTCTTGCCAAGATCGCTTTTTCTCTAAGTCTACAAACAAACAGGGGGATACTGTTTACAAAATAGCGGCGAACTATAGTACTACTACAACTGCTATTGCAGAGACTTTTGTTTTCCCACAACAGCAAATTGCTGCAATTAATTCTTCATCCACTGCGAGTGGCTCAAAAACACGAATAATGGATGCGGAAAACCAAACAGTTCGCGAGTTATTAGGAAAGTATTGCTTTTACGTACCAGCATATCAACGTAGCTACTCTTGGAAAAGTTCTCATATTGATGAATTCCTTGATGATATTTTTAATGTAATTCATTCGCCAAAAACAGATGCACGTCATTTTTTAGGTGCTATTACTATGACTAAACGTGAGTCTCGACAGGATTCTGTTGACTTAATTGATGGCCAACAGCGCATGACTACTATTTTCATTTTTTTGTATGTTATTTTGGGACAATTTAAATCAGAGCGTTTCGTAGATAAGGCAAAGTCTCGAGCTGATGAGTTATTTAGGAAACTTGTATATTTAAATGATGATGGAGAAACCATTGGAAGTCGTCTTATTTTAGGAGAGTTTAATAAGAGATTTTTTGATGAGTTTATTATAAAAGCGCACGATGCTTCAGATGAAGTCAGAGAAGATATTAAGAAAAAATATATAGAGAACTCCGAATTTAGTCAAAATCAAGCCATCTTTGATGCATATAATCGGATTAAACTTGCGGTAGAGGAACGACTGGATTGCTGTAAGTCAGAAGACGATGCATACGAGTATCCAAAGGCACTTCATATGTGTGTCCTTGACCGAGTCGAGTTGGTCACCATGACAGTTGAAGAGGAAGCAGATGCTTTCCTGATTTTTGAGACACTTAATGATCGAGGCTTAGTTCTTAATGCGGTAGATCTAATAAAGAATAAATTATTCCAGACCTTTGCTACACATTCTCTGGATGAATTTGAGGCACTAAAAGATGAGTGGGAGGAAATGTGTGACAACATAGAGGACAAAGACGATTTAAAGAAGTATATACTTCATTACTGGAGAGCATTTAAAGGATATACTACCGCACAGGCACTTTATAAAACATGTCGCGATTATATCAGTTCCAAAGGTTTTGAAGAAGCAAAAAAAATGGTTAAAGAATTAAATGAGTATAGTGTTTATTATAATGGCTTTTGTAATCCGGGTGGAGATTATCCATGGAAAAGCAAAATCATTAAAGATACACTATATGATATGAATAAGATGCGTTATGATTTAGCTCATCCGATTTTATTGGCAGCACTAAGAAAATATCCGCATGATGAGGTATCTTTTGAGAAAGTAGTTCAGCTATGTTTAAACTTTCTAATTCGGTATGTAAGTGTACTCAAGAATAAGCCAACTTCTATAGAGAAGGATATTAGTACCTGGGCATGTGACCCAGAATTTAGTATTGAAATGCTGCGTGAGAAATTCCTTGAAAAAGCGCCTGATGCACAATTTAAAGCCGAATTACTAACTCTTTCTTTGCCATTTCAATCTCCACTTACGCATTATATGCTCTGTGTATACGAGGCTGATGGATTTAATCGAAAAGAAATTTGGACATCTTCCGGCCGAAGTGATAATACTGTTGAACATGTTCTTCCGCGTACTATTAATCCTTTAACCTCGTCAGGAAAATATTGGATCGACCAGTTTGGTTCTATTGAAAATTGTGTTTTATATCAGGAACGTTTAGGAAATTACGCTTTTTTAACTAAGACTGCCCAGTCAAAGGCCCTAAATAAAGATTTCCCTTCAAAAAAAGATGTGTATGAACATGAGACCGATATGAAGCTGACGCAGGAGTTAGCGTCTATCGAGAATTGGACACCAGATGCAATTAATCAGCGACAAGAAAAAATGACTAATATATGGGTAAAGTCAATATCATTTGAAAAACCCCATTCAGCACTATAGAATATAGACAGGCGTCTTTAATGCGGCGGTATGACTTTGTACAACTTTTTGTCCTCCGCACCCCCGCCCCTCTGATTTCCTGCTTATAAAGAGAAAAGAGGCTACGGCAAATACATCTGCCGTAGCCTCTCTTTATTCGAGATATACACTCGGATCGAAGTCCTCGTCGCTGTTTTCATAGTCGGTACGTAAAATTGAAATACCGGCGTTTGCATATTCATTCATACGCTTTAAAAGGTCACTGCCGTTATTAATCTCTGGACAAACATGAGAGACTAACCCTTTAGCAACTGCAAAATTATCTTTGTCCACATTGTCAACAGCGCAAATATCCACAGTTTTGCTTATTGCGACAGGATCAGCTTTGCGCAAAAGCGCCACCATAATAGCAAATGTGTATAATTGATATTTTGTGGAGAAAATCCCTTTTTCATTAACAATTACATCATAAAAGTTCCGACTCTCCGAAGATACCTGAACTTTAGCAGTAGGTTTTATGAAAAAAAGCTCTTGTTCCGCCATTTTCAATATACCTCCTTGCTTGCAATCACTGTCTTGGGCCAGGTTTGATCACTGTGATTTTCCAGCTTGTACACAGACTTGACATAAGGCTTCAGCTCGTTTTGATACTTCTCAGTCAGGTCACCGGTGGAGACCATAAAAATCACCTGCTTGCCCATATGCGGCAGGAAACGAGTGATTGCAGCACGGTGTTCATCCGAAAATAGACCGAGAGGGTTATCAATGATAACCGGTGCAGCAAAGTTAGAGGAGCGGTTCAAACCGGCAATGTAAGAAAGGCTAATCACCTTAGACTGACCGGTTGAAGGATTCAGTGTGCGGCCAGGCTCAATTTGATAGGTTTCTCCATTCGTAAGTTCGAGTAACAGGCTATAATCCTTAGAAATCTTAATACCTTTATATTTTTGAGGGGCGTTCGTGATTTGCAAGAAAACCTCAGTGGCGTACTTTTCCACGGAAGCGCGTTTCTCTTCCAGAAGGCGATTGCGATACTCGCTGAAGACCTTTTCCAACACGATTGTATTTTCTAATTTTTTCTGGCACAAAGCTCCTTCTTTGTCGAGCTGACTAAGTTCCGCAAGTTTTTCCTCCAGCTGAGCAAGCTTTTCTTGGTCTTGTTCTAATAGAACCTGAGTCCGCGTGCGACGTGTTTCTGCCTCCTGCTTCTTTACCTCTGTATTGGCGATGTTCTGGATGATGCGTTCGCCGGCTTCCTCATTAAAAGAACCAATATCTTTTCGCAAGTGCTCAAATTCTTCCCTTTTGGCAGAACGCTCCTTATCTTTTTTCCAGATCTCCTCACTTAGAGAAAAGTAAGCGGCACGTGTCTCAAATCCGTGTGCTTGGTATTGTGCGCAGGCATTAAATAGGGCACGACGCTCCTTTTCAGCGAGAACGGCATCGTCTGTAATCAAATGGTCGTGAATAAAAGCCTGAATCTTTTCTTTGTGGGAATCCGTCATTTCTTCGCCGCATACGCAGACAGGCTGCTCCATGAGCCGAACAAGGTACTCTTTCACCGGCTCAGTGATGTGATATTCAGCCGGTTCAGCATATGTATCCTGCTGCATTTTGGCAAAAATGGACGCTGCCAACATAAGTGTGGCGTTCTTTTGAAAGCATTCGGATTGTTCATTTTTGACACGTTTCAAGTCTTCCGTAAGCCCCTTGATTTCTTCAGACAATCTCTGCTTTTGGGTAACCTTTTCGGAAATTTCCTTAAAATCCTTCAGCTTATCTTCATCCTTTTGTATCTGCTCATTGGCAGCATTGATTTCTCGCTCATACTGATCCAACAGAGCTTCCTGTTCGGCAACTTTCTGGTCCGCTTCTTCCTTTTGCTGCAAAATATCCTGATACTTGTTTTGGGTCTGAATCCAAGCGTCCCGGTTTTTCTCAAAATCCTTTTTTAGTAAGCGAAGATCTTCTACGGCGTTGTCAATTTCTTTAATGCCAAGCACACGAGCAATGGCATCTTTATATTGACTTCCACTGGCTGTGCTGTAGTCGTTGATTTTTTCGCCGTCAAAGAAGAAATACTGTGAGGCATCTTCATGCACAAGGGAATTGATAAAATCAGCTTTCTCATCTTCGTCGCTGCTTAGCGGAACACCATTTTTGATCAACTCCAGCATGCATTTGAAGTCTTTACTGCTTGGGGTGGCGTCCAGTTTCCCACGCAAGTCGATGGAACGAGAGATCTCAATCTTATCCTTTCCGTTCTCAACAAACAAAGAAACCTCAGCATGATAGGATTTCTCTGATTGTGCGTTTACATTGATGAGATCTTTGAGATTATCGCTGTCTTTAGGTCCATACAGACAGAACAGAACTGCTGAAAAAAAGCAAGATTTTCCCACATCATTATCAGCATAAAGGATGCTGATGTTCCGTTCGCCCTCCGTAGGAAAATCAAAGATACTCTCCCCGTAATAGGCGCGGTAGTTATTTATACGGAGTGAATTGAAAATCATTGATCCGAATCCTCCTGTTCACTCATCTCAGCAATAATCTGTCTGATAGGCCCACGAGTATGACGGCTTTTTTGATACACATGGTCTTTCTCCACCTGGAGAATTTTCTCTACAACACCGGCATCAATATGATGTTCTTCAGCAACTTTAACAAGTAATCGATCCATCGTTTGGCCGACCTCCTTAAAAATCATACGGATTTAGCCTCCGCTGAGATAAAAACTGATCAAGTTTTTGACGTTCTTGAATTCCATTGATGGCATCTTCTACCATTAAGTTGATTCGCCGATATTGTGCGTCAATCATGGACAATGCCAGACGGCGCTCATCATCATTGGTTCGGGCAGAAAGGATAGGATAGACCAGATAGTCGTAAATCCAGGCAGATGTTTTTCCAGGGGCGACACGAAGAACACGGCCTCTGCGTTGAATAAACTGACGTTCGGAGGTCGAAGAACTGATGAACACAGCAACATCACAAGCAGGGATATCGATACCTTCATCTAAACATCCGATGGCCAGTAAAATTTTACGGATTCCCTGCCGAAACTCCTTCAGGATCGTTAGACGTTCTTTTTGCGCATCCAACTCACCAGTATATTTGAAATAGTATTTGCCCATGTGGTCTAACGCTTGTCCAATTTCAGCCAAATGGTGCAAGTCATCCCCGTAAATAAGGACACGTGCAGTAGGAGGGATTTCATCAAAGATTGTCTGCAGAGTTTGCGCCTTTTGATCGTTTTTCTTGAGTAGTTTGGCACGATCGCGGTAACGTCCTTCTATGCGTTGGCGCAATCGAAGTTGCTCCTTTTCGTTGTCCTCCTGTTCCAGTGTGTGCTGGAGCTGTACGATTTCCCTTGAAAATGTTTTATACAATTCCCAGTCCTCTTCCGGCATCGCGCAGGGGAGAATCCTGTATTGGTATTCTACCAAGTAGTGCTCACGTTGTGCATCCTTGATTGAGAATTCAAAAGTGTTTTGATGATAGAAATCTAAAATCTTTTCGGATCCGATCTCATCAAAGTTCCGGCGTGGAGTAGCACTAAGTCCAATGCGGTATGCCGGATTCAATTCCATAAGGCACTGAGATTTTGGAGCACCCATATTGTGGACTTCATCGCAGATCATAGCAAATTGTTCCGTTTTGGCCAATCTCCACTTTGCCATGTAGTAATCACCCTGCGCAGAGTCATAGGTTGAAATGACCACTACTTGTTCCGGAAAACGTGCTTGCGTTAGGGATTTCAGTAGTTCCTTGTGTCCACGATAAGGAGACCCGCACTTAATAATAGGTGTGTCAGGATAAAACAAGCGAACATCTGCTTCCCATTGTTCTACCAGTTCCAGGCTGGGAACGCAGATTAGGAGGAGTTTCCAGGTATCAATTTGGCTAATTGCATACATAGCCGCTTTGGTTTTACCAGAACCAGTTGCCATCATAAAAAGGCAGGAAAAGTTCTTTTGTAAAAAAGCGTTTTTAGCATCCTCCTGGCAGGAACGCGGTTTGAAGTTGGGGTGGATTCCGGCGGATACGCGATAAATATAATCGACGGGATGCTCCGGCGCATTTTGAATCAACTTCAGACGAGATGCTTTGGGAAAGTCAAATGTTACAATATTCCCGGCGGTTCCATCCCATAACTTTTCAAAGCGTTGGATTTTCTGTTCTACCCGAGATTGTAATACCGGAATCCAATTTTGAGAGACCTCGAAAGATTCCTCGTTATTGATCCATCCTCCAAGTGTTTCGTTTACAGAGCCTAAGAAGGAAACTGCATTTTCATCTGCGTCCTTGAAAATACCAAATTTTTCGTGAAATAATCGATATGCGCCTGGAGTATTTGGATCCTTACGAAGGCATACTTTAATGTCCAACCGATTGTTTTTGATAAGCCAACAGAGATTCTTAATGTTGGCAATATTTAGATCAATAAGTTCCTGGGTAGCTGGGGCAATTTTGTCCTCTAACAGTTGGCGAATATCATAACCGAGGGCAATTTGGTGTTCATCTTCCGGGCTTACATTCACACTGCAGACAATGCGCATCCGCCCGCCGTGTTGAATAAAGGGATACAAACCATTGGTGATGTAGCAAAAGATGGAAGAATGAAAATAGCCGACGGCGCGGCAATATTCAATGCTTTCTTCCATGCAGGGAATATAGAATTCTTTGATCAAATCATTTTCCCCGCTCCAGTAAGTGTCTTGAAATGACACTGTACGTAAACTCATGCCATCATCCCCTTTCGGCAAATTATATCAGGATAGCTCTTTCAGGAAAGCTTCCACTTGATCAATGGTGTTTTCCGCAGACAACGAAATGCGCAAAACCCTGGACACAGCATCTCCCTTACCAATGGCCTGTAAAACATGGGAAGGCATACCCGCAGCACAGGCAGACCCAGTAGAAACTGCAAATTTTGCACTAATGCGCTTCACAAAACGCTCGTTGTCAAAATCGTCCAGGTTTACAATCAAGCTTATAACACCTGGAAGATGATGTTCCGAGTCTCCCAAAAGTTCCAGGTGTTCGTTGGATGCAATAATCTTTTTGGCTGTCTGTTCCAGTTTCTGAATGCAGGCAATTTGTCGCTGTTCGTTTGCAATGGCCAACTCGGCAGCTTTTCCAAAGCCAACAATGTTGTGAACCGCCAATGTGCCGGCACGCAGACCGTGCTCCTGCTCACCGCCATGCATAAAAGCACTCATTGGAGGAAGGCCATAATCATCTCCCCGAATATAAGCGGCCCCCACGCCCTTTGGCCCGTGGAACTTGTGAGCGGATAGAGAAAGAAAATCCACCTTTGTTTGGTCAACATTGATGGGCAGTTTTCCAGCTATTTGCGTGGCATCGGCATGAAGCAACACGTGATGCTTGTGTGCAACAGTAACCAAAGCGTCCATATCGTTTAGGGAACCAATTTCGTTGTTCGCCCATATAAAGGATGCTAAGGTGGTTGTGGGACGTATAGCCTTTTCAAAGGACTCTGGTGTCACCTGGCCATACTTGTTTACATCCAAGAAGGTGACCTCATAACCGCGATCTACTTTGGGGACTTTGCCAAACAGCGAAAAAGTTGCATCCTGGTTAGAATAAATGTCACCGTTCAAAAAGCGGCAGGTGTTTAATGTGGCATGGTGCTCCACTTTGGATGTAATAATATGGTTGCCTTTTTTTTCGTAGTATTTTTTGTAGTCTGCCACACCTTTGATAATCATATTGCTACTCTCTGTGGAACCACAGGTGAAAATAATTTCTTCCGGTTTGGCATGAATTAACTTAGCAACCCACTCCCGGCTGTTTTCCACAGCATCAGCAGCATGGGCGGCAAGCAGATAATACTTGCTGGAGGGATTCCCATACTCTTCTTGTAGGTAAGGGCACATTGCCTCAAACACTTCCTGAGCGATAGGAGATGTGGCACTATTGTCTAAATAAATCATACGGTATCTCCAACCCCAAAGGTTTCCAGCACATATTTATCCAGGTCGCCGGCGTGCTTATAGCGGGATTCCAGAATAATCGCCCCGCGATCTATATGTGCTTTGATATATTTGGGAAAGTATTCCTCGTTGCTTAAATGACGGCCTTCTGCCTGCTCAATTAGAACTTTGAAGTAATCGTCATATTCCCCGGTAATCGTTTGACGATTTAGCTCAAGTCCCTCGTTGTCACTACTGAACGATGTGACTTTGCCTTGCTCTTTTAAAGACCAGGCAATCGCATGCTTGACCAGCGTGTACGGCTTTAAGGAGGTACTTTTCCCAATCTCTGCAAAAATTTGCTGCGTTTTTTGGGAAGTTTTTAGTTTGAAAATCATACCTTTGTCTCCTTAAAATAACCTGGTTTTACGGAGGTGCATCCCTGTTCCACATTGTACTCAAGGAGATACTCATGAGCAATGTGCGACTGGATGATTTCACGATAGGAGCCCACCACCTCTTCGTCGGTGGAGAGAATGATAACCTGACCGCTAATGTTTGGGAAGAACACGGCTGAAATCTGTTCGCGGTGTTCTGTGTCGATACGCGCGAAAGGCGTATCGATAATGAATGGAACAACTTGATTTGATGTTTTGATGATTGCCCAATACAGAGAAAGAATGAAAACCTGCTTTTCGCCTTTGGATAACTGGTTGAGTTCCACACGATTATATAGTGGAAGTTCTATATCGTCCTGGAAAGAGACTTGATCCGTGACAACTTTCCCGGAAAAATACCGACGTAAATCATCAATAGAGTCATTTGTCAACAGATGTGCGGCCTCTCTAAGCCCAGCACTCCCCAGCCGTTTTTCTAAGGCATCCAACCCGATGTTGTTGGCTAAGAGGAGTAAATCGCGCGTTATATAGGTCTGCTTCTTATAGAGGTTTACATTGAAATTATCATCCAGTTCAATAAGCTGCACAAAGTTTTCTTTGCGGATGATCTTATTAAACATCTCGAGTGTCAGGGATTCAATCTGGTGGAATTTCTCCTTGGTTACATCAGAAATCATGCGCTGCATAACTTGACTGATACGGCTGGTAAACTCATGCGCAGTACGGTCTTTCGCTTTGACCAGCAATGCTTTGCGCAAGCGTTCGACCAGAGCCTTTTGATCGGTGATTTTTACCTCCAATTCCGCAATTTGTTGGTCCAGAACTTCCAGACTATCCTCATAAGCAGCAATGCGTTCAGTAAGGAATTTCACTCTTTCAAAATAGGCAGCGGCGTCCACAGAAGGTAATGCCTCTCGAATTTTTTTGCTGATCTCTTAGGTTTTTATACAAGGGCATAATTATAAAACACAACAAAACCGAGCCAACCTACACTAAAACGTCGCTATTTCTTTGTGAAAAGCGACGTTTTTTTATGGCCCGGACTGAGAAAGGAGTGGTGGCAACCATATAATCTAAAAAAGAAAGGGGGAAGTTTTTTCGTTAGCCAGGCTGAGAGGTCTGGCTTTTTTTCATTTCAAAACAAGGAGGTTAGCGAATGGCAGATGACAAACTGAAAGCAGGCCCGGAGTCCCCTGGCGAGGGCTCTGTTGGGGATGCTCAAACTGTGACGAAGCCCCCTGTCCCGGAAACGGTAGAGGAGCCCGCAGCTGGCACCGGCCCGGTACGCCAGCCGGAACAGTCTGTTACCCCTGGAATGGGCGGGGATGTTCCAGCCCAGCCTGCGCCGCAGGTTGAAGCTGATAAGGTGGAAAAATCCCCCGACCAGGATAAAAAAGTGGAACCGGAGGAAAAGACGGCAAAACGCCGGGGCCGTCCCCCCAAGGAGCAGGATTCTCCCCAGGGGGACAAACCGGAAAAGGGGCCGGAGCCCCGCACAGGCCGCCCGGCAAAGGCTGACAAGGCGGCCCGTGGCAAGTCCCCGTCCCCAGCTCTGGACAAAGTGTCCAGAGGTAAGGAACAAGAGCTTACCCCCGCCCAGCGCGGAGGAAAAACACGCCGGGAACGCAATCAAAATGTGAAAGATTTTTTGGCGGGCAAGCGTGAAACTCCCTTTGCCGATGGTAAGCAGCCGCCTAAATCCACTAAGGGCGCCCCGGTCAAGGAGGCGGAGGCCCCCGCCCCGGAGATCAAGCTGCCGCCCACGCCGGAGGTGCCGCCCCGCCCGGTGGAGCAGGGAAAAATCGTCTATTTGAAGCTGTCAGAGCTTCATCCATTCCATACCTTGCGGGATCACCCCTTTAAGGTGCAGGACGATAAGGCGATGGACGATCTGGTGGGAACGATCAAGGAACACGGCATAATGACCCCCGCTACCGTCCGCCCGGAAAAGGACGGCAAGGGCTATGAGATCATCGCGGGCCACCGCCGCTGTCATGGTGGTGAACGGGCTGGACTGGATGAAATTCCCTGCATTGTCCGCGAGATGACCGATCTTGAGGCTGTCCGTGAAATGAAGAACAGCAACAAGCAGCGGGGCGACCCTCTCCCCAGCGAATTGGCAAAGCTCCTGGATTTGGAGCTGGAGGCCATCAAGCGCCAGGGGGCCCGGCCCAAAAATGACAAGGAGGCGGAGGCCCTGGGCAAGCTCTCGGTGGAGATCGTGGGCAAGGAGCACGATATGAACTATAAAAAGGTGCTCCGCTATGTTCGCCTTAACCATCTTGTCCCGGAGCTTCTGGAAAAGGTGGACGCAAAAAGCATGGGCTTTATGCCTGCTGTGGAGCTGTCGTATATCAAGCCGGAAAACCAGCGGCTGATCGCCGTGTCCATTGATGGGGAGCAGTCCTCCCCCTCGGTCAAACAGGCAAAACGGCTCCGGGAGCTTGACCAGGAGGGCCTGCTCAACGGCGATGTCATTGACGGTATTTTGAGCGAAGAAAAAAGGGAGGTTGACAACGTGATCATCAGTACCGACGAACTCAACAAGTATTTCGGCAAGGAGGTCACTCCTGCCAAAATGAAGGAGCAGATCATGGCCCTGCTGGACGAGTGGAAAGAGAAACAGCCGCCCGA
>CDZQ01020003.1_pt1 | contig 22411 bp, 22 predicted proteins | sample 554831 | NCBI WGS metagenome assembly CDZQ01 (sample SAMEA3182112, study PRJEB8094) | gut metagenome | biome: human; feature: gut; material: Stool; isolation source: human stools | place: Canada | collected 2013-05-06
CGCTGTCCAAGATGTATTGTAATCCTACAGTGCAAAGCCGCGCAGTGAGCGCGGCGCTCTTGTAACCTTCGGCGAAATGTGATACATTGTAAGGAACAAATCTCACCGAATGGAGCAAGCCATGGAAATAATCAACACTACCGATTACGACAAAGATACTGTACTGCGCTTTCAGCAGTTCAATGCGCGCATTGTAAAGAGCATCCCCTGGAGTACCCATGCGCTGTTTGCGTTCCTGATGCTTTCCGTGCTCGCAGGCGCATTTTTCGCTGTGCGCAGCCATGCCTGGCTGTATCTTGCCGTGCTTGCGCTCGCACTTTATGTATTTGGACGGCGGTTTTACGCAATCTACATTGCGCCGGAAAAGAAGTTTGAGCAATCCTCCTTTGCGGGCCTTTCGCAGCGGTATACGTTTTTAAAGAACAGCTTTATCGTGTGTGTAAACGGCAAGGAGGACCGGGGATATTACAACCGGCTGTTCGATGTTTGGGAAACGCCGGACGCTTTTTATCTGTACGCGAATGCACGTCAGGCATACATCGTATCCAAAGCGGGCTTTGATCAGGGGACTGCGGAGGCGCTTGCCGCACATTTGCGCGGGCGTGTGGAAGCAAAAAAATATAAAACCGTGAAGCGCTGAGGCAATCCATGAAAATCACCTACATCGGCCACAGCGGCTTTGCAGCGGAGCTTGCGCATTGCACGCTGCTGTTTGATTATTATGAAGGAACGCTGCCCGTGTTCCCTTCGGAAAAGCCGCTGTATGTTTTTTGCAGCCATGCGCACCGGGATCATTTCAACTTCGATATTTTCAGGCTGCGGGAAACGCATCCGGATGTGACCTACATCCTTTCGCGGGATATCCGGCGCAGCTGGAACGCGGCGGGCTTTGCGCGTCATGGCGTGGCGAAGGAGGCATATGACGCGCTCGTTTTTCTCCGGCCATACGAAAGAACGGAGCTGGGGGAAATTGCCGTGGAAACGCTTGACTCCACGGACGAAGGCGTGGCGTTCCTCGTTTCTGTGGAAGGGAAAACGCTGTCCCATGCCGGGGACCTGAACGATTGGGTATGGAATGAAGAATCCCCGGAAGAAAACTGTGCCATGACCGCGCGCTTCCGGGCGGAGGTTGACCGCCTTGCCGGGCGGCGGATCGACGCAGCCTTCCTTGTGCTTGACCCGCGGCAGGAGGCTGCGTTTGACCGGGGTTTTGATTATTTTATGCGCCGCACGGATACGACGCGCGCGTATCCCATGCACTTTTGGAAGGACTTTTCCGTGTTCGGCCGCCTGCGGGCGCTGCCCTGCTCCGAACCGTACCGGGAACGGATCGCGGAAGAAGGGGGATATTAAGAAAAAACCAGCTTTTCGAAAATTTGGGGCGGCTTCTTAAGAAGCCGCCCTTCGTTCTGCGCTTACAGCGCAAGCTCATACCCAACGAAATCCTCGGAGTCCCAAAGGCGCGCGCGGCCCTTCTGCTTGTATCCGAGCTTTTGGTAGATGTGGTTGGTGAGCGGGTTGTCCTCGGAGGCCAACAGCCGCGCAGTGGTGAAGCCGCGGGCGCGGGCGGCTTCCGCCGCAAGGCGCATCGTTTCCGCCGCGAGGCCGCGCCCCTGCGCTTCGGGCAGGATCCCGAGGCGGGCGAGCATGCAGGTGTGCTCCCGCACCTCCGGCCAGGGGAATTCGATGGCTTCTTCGGCTTCATCAAGGATGGAGATCATGGCGATGGGCCTTCCGTCTTCCCGGAGAAAATACAGCTCGCAGTGCGCGATGTCCTCCCCCAAAATTTCGCGGTTTGGGTATTCCGCATCCCAGTGGGAAAACGGGCTTTCCGATGCGGCCCGCGCGATGGCGAGCGCCGTATCCAACTCGGCCTCTCCGGCCGGTTCAAACGTGAATGGCATTTTTAATCCCTCCAGTATCGATCAGGACAGCTCAAACATGCCCATGTAGAGCTGATAGTATTTGCCCTTCTGGGCAATCAGGTCATCGTGGTCGCCGCGCTCGATGATCTCGCCATGCTCAAGCACCATGATCGCGTTCGAGTTGCGCACGGTGGAAAGCCGGTGCGCGATCACGAACACCGTGCGGCCCTTCATCAATTGATCCATGCCGCGCTCAATGTGCGCCTCGGTGCGTGTGTCGATGGAGCTTGTGGCCTCGTCAAGGATCAGCACCGGCGGGTCTGCAACGGCCGCACGGGCGATGGCAATGAGCTGCCGCTGGCCCTGGCTCAAGTTTGCACCGTCTGCGGTGAGCACGGTGTCATATCCCTGCGGCAGATGCGAAATGAAGAAATGCGCGTTGGCGAGTTTTGCCGCCGCCTCGACCTCCGCATCCGTTGCGTCCAGCTTGCCGTAGCGGATGTTTTCACGCACGGTGCCGGTGAACAGGTGCGTATCCTGCAGCACCATAGCAAGCGAGCCGCGCAGAGCATCCTTTTTTATGCGCAGGATGGGGATGCCGTCATAAGTGATTTCACCTTCCTGCACATCATAAAAGCGGTTGATGAGGTTTGTGATCGTGGTTTTACCCGCACCCGTGGAACCCACAAACGCAATTTTCTGGCCAGGGCGTGCGTAAAGCGAAACGTTTTGGAGCACGGTCTTTTCACCGTCGTAGCTGAACGTTACATCATGGAAGCGCACATCGCCGCGCACCTCCACGAGCTCAAAGCCGCTTTCCGCGGTATCGGAAGGTACTTTCCAGGCCCAGATGCCCGTGCGCCCTGTGCATTCTTCCAGCGCGCCTTCCGCATTGCGGCAGGCGTTGACCATGGTTACATCGCCGCCATCTTCTTCCGCAGGCGCGTCGATCATGTCGAAGATGCGTTCCGCGCCCGCAAGCGCGCCCATCACGTTGTTCATCTGCTGGGAAAGCTGGCCGATGGGCATGGAAAACTTGCGCGTGTATTGCAGGAAAGAAGCGATGGAGCCAAGATCCATCAGGCCGCCGACCGCGAGCAGGCCGCCGGCTGCTGCCGTGAGCGCATATGTGACATGGCCGAGGTTGTTCATGAGGGGGCCCATCAGGTTCGCCCAGGTGTTGGCGGTTACGGTGTTTTGCGTCAGCGCCTCATTCAAACCGTTAAACGCACTGTTTACGGCATTCTCATGGCAAAATACCTTTACGACCTTCTGCCCCTCGATCATCTCCTCAATATAGCCGTTTACCTGGGAAAGCGAATCCTGGCGCGCTTTGAAATAGTGTCCGCTGCGCTTTGCAATGGCCTTTGTAATGAACAGCATAATCACGAGCATGCCGATGGAAACGAGCGTGAGGATGGGGCTGAGCAAGACCATCATCACAAACGTGCCGACGATGCTGATGACAGAGCTGATGAACTGTGGAATGCCCTGGCTGAGCATTTCGCGCATGGCGTCGATGTCGTTGGTGTAGGAGGACATGATCTCGCCGTGCGTGCGGGTGTCAAAATAACGGATCGGGAGCTTCTGCATGTGCGTAAAAAGCTCGCGGCGCAGCTGAAGAAGCGTGCCGGTCGAGACCGAAATCATCAGGCGGTTGTAAAGATATGCGCCGCCGATGCCGATCGTGTACATCACGAACATGATGGCAAGCTGCCCAATGAGCCCGGAAAAGTCCGGCTCCGCACTGCCGATCCACGGCACGATATAATCGTTGATGATGGGCTTCAGCATGTAAGTGCCCGCAACGTTTGCACCTGCGCTCAGCACAATGCCGATAAACACCAGCACAAGCTGGAAACGGTAAGCACGGAAATAGGAAAACGTCCGTGCGAAGGTGCGCTTCATGTTCTTCGGCCGGCGAAATGCGTTTTTCCCTTGACGTACCGGAGGCATATCAGGCCACCCCCTTCTGCTGAGATTCGTATACTTCACGATAGATTTCGCTGCGTGCCATCAACTCATCATGTGTGCCGACATCTGAAATCTGGCCTTCGTCCATCACCACGATGCGGTCTGCATCCATTACGGAGGTGATGCGCTGGGCGATGATGATGGTTGTCGTGCCCGTGAGCGTTTCGCGCAGCGCGCGGCGTATTGCGGCATCGGTCGCCGTATCGACGGCGCTTGTGCTGTCATCCAGAATGATGATCTTCGGGCGTTTGAGCAAAGCCCGCGCAATGCACAAGCGCTGTTTTTGCCCGCCGGAAACGTTCACGCCGCCCTGGCCGAGGTCGGTGTCATACCCGGCTGGGAAGGAGGTGATGAAATCATGTGCGGCGGCGGCGCGGCAGGCTTCCTCAATTTGCGCATCCGTGGCGTCCGCGTTGCCCCAACGGAGGTTTTCGCGGATGGTGCCGGAAAAGAGCACGTTCTTCTGCAAAACCATGGAAACGCTGTCACGCAGGGTCTTGATCTTATATTCCCTGACATCGTGCCCACCCACGAGCACGGAACCGGAGAGCACATCGTAAAGCCGGGGGATCAGCTGCACGAGCGAGGACTTGGCAGATCCCGTGCCTCCGATGACGCCGATGGTTTCTCCGCGCCTGATTTTGAGGTTGATATGGGAAAGCGTCAGGTTGTTGGGGTCTTTTGCATAGCTGAAGCAAACATCCCGGAATTCAATGGAACCATCCGATACGGCAAGCGCTGCCGAGGCATCGCTGTCGGTAATGTCGTTCTTTTCCGTGAGAACTTCCACGATGCGCGTTGCACTTGCACGCGTCATGATGAGCATAACAAACATCATCGACAGCATGATCAGCGCGGAGAGAATCTGCGAAATATAGCTGATGAAGCTCATGAGGTCGCCGGTGAGCATATCGCCTGCCACAATGAGGTGCCCGCCGATATAGCATACCGCGATCATGCAGAGATAGAGCACGTATTGGGCGATGGGCATGTTCCAAACCAGAAGGCGCTCAGCCTTGATCTGCGCTTCGCGCACGGCTTCCGCAGAGGCTGTAAACCGCGCATCTTCATGCTTTTCACGCACAAACGCCTTCACCACGCGGATGGCGATCAGGTTTTCCTGCACCTGTGCATTCATTGCGTCGTACTTTTTGAGCATTGCTTTGAAGCGTGGAAACGCCCGCGTGCCGATGAAAATTAAAAATGCGGCAAGCACCGGGATGGCGAAGGCGAACACAACGGCAAGCTCTGCATTCAGGCGCGCGGCCATTATGGTTGCTGCGATGAGCATCAGCGGCGAACGCACGAACGTGCGGATGATCATCATGAAGGATTGCTGCACGTTCGTTACATCCGTGGTAAGGCGCGTGATAAGGGATGCGGTGGAAAAGTGATCCACATTGGCAAATGAGAACCCCTGCACCCTTTGGAACAGGCCGGCGCGCAGGTTCTTTGCAAAGCCCGCACTGGCGGTTACGGCAAAGCGTGCAGAGAGTGCGCCCATTGTAAGGGAAAGGCATGCCATCCCAATCATCAGCAGGCCGCGCCGGAGGATGAAATCAACATCGCCGTTTGCAATGCCGATGTTGATGATATCCGCCATCAGATAAGGAATGTATACTTCAAGAAGAACCTCGCAGATCACCGTAAGCGAAGCAAGTACGGAACGAAGCCCATATCCCTTAATAAAAGGGAACAACTTTTTCAGCATTCATCTTCTCCTTCCATCGCATGAAGCTGATACATCAGCTCATGCATCGTTTTTTGCGCCTCGTCCCCGCGGGCCGAGTTCAGGATCATCCGATCCAACATGCGGGAAAGCGCGTCCAGCTCCACATCGGAAAACCCCCGGAATGTGCGCGCATCCAGCGCATCAAACACGGCGCGCATCTGCGCGAGGCGCGCATGCCCTTCTTCGGTGGCGGAAAGCTTGTTGCAGCGCAGGTTTGTTTCATCCGCCGTGCGCGCAATCAACCCTGCGCTTTCCATGCGCTTGGCCGAGCAGGCAACGGAGGCGGGCGAAACATGCAGATGCTTTGAAACATCAGCCTGCGCGCAGCCGTCGTGCGCGGCGATGTATTCCAGCATGGGCATCTGCGTGCGGTGCAGCTCGATCCCGCGCGCACCGTCCCGGATGCTGATGCGCCTGAGCAGCTCCAGCCTGTGCATTGCGCCGATGATCCTGCGGTATTGCTCCGGTATAGCCATAGGGCTGCCTCCTTTCAAACGGAATATAAACCGGCTAACAGTTAATCGCTTAATAATTTTACGCTCGCGTCGGGAATTTGTCAACACGAAGTTTGCCCCGTGTGCATCCAGGGGCAAAATGTTTTTTAATGATAAAAAATGACAAAACAAATGAAAAAACATCAACGATTGACGCAGCGCGACAAGAAGTGCAGAAAGCGCCGCAAAACACGACAATACCAGGCAATTTTATGCTCTATCGCCGCGAAAAACGCGGTGTTATGATTGGGACACAGACAAAAATTGCATCTCGGTTGCAAAAAGGAGGCATACGAATGACAAAATATCGAATTCTTATGGCGGACGGCAATCTTCAGTTTCAAACAGCAGTACGGGACTGCCTTGCAGCGCAGGAACAGGTGGCGCAGTTTGAGGCTGTGGCGGATGGGCAGGCGGCCATCGACGCGCTGCGCGCAGGGCATTATGACGCGCTCATCACGGAGCTTATTATGCCACGCGTGGATGGTTTTGAATTGCTGGAGCGGCTGAGCAACGGCCTTGTGGAAAACCCGCCGGCCGTGATGGTCGTAAGCGCCATGCGGCATGAGGATATGGTGCGTCAGGCATGCGCCATGGGTGCAAAATACTTCATGGTGAAGCCGGTCGATCCTGAAACGCTTGTAAAACGGATGCTCGACATGCTGGAAAACACATATCTTGGCCGTTCCCAGGTTTGCATGGCGGCAGCGCAGCCGAAAACCCTGGACGAAAAGATTACTGCGGTGTTCCTCGTGATCGGCATTCCTGCGCACATCAAGGGATACCATTACCTGCGCGAAGCCATCCGCATGGTATATTTTGAGCCGGAACTCATCAACCGCATCACAAAAGAACTGTATCCCGGCATCGCAAAGCGCTTTAATACCTCCGCGTCCAAGGTGGAACGTGCGATTCGCCATTCGATTGAGGTCGCCTGGACGCGCGGCAAAATTGAAAACATCAACCAGCTGTTCGGATACAACATCTATTCCAAGAATGATAAGCCTACAAACGGCGAATTTATCGCGCTTGTGGCCGATAAACTCATTATGGAGGATGCGCGGGAGCGCACGCGGCAGGAGATTCGTGACGTCGGCTGATGCAGGCGGCAGAAGAAAAAAGAAGGAATTTGCGCGCCATGGCCACAGGCCGCGGCGCGATGCAGGATGTGCCGTATGCCCGCGCAGGGAGACGGTTTTTCCCCGGAAAGATAAAAAGTTAAAAATTTTACAGGGGAAATGCATTTATACGGCCTATGCAGCATGATATACCATGTCAAAAAAGCGGTTCACAGATTATTCACATACCCTGTGCCCTAAAACGGGCGTTTTGTGGATAAGTCTGTGGAGAGTGTGGATAACTCCCCTGCGAATAGGGCAGAACGCGCATCGTTCCAAGTCAATATTTGATTAATTTCAAAGAAATGACAAAAGCCGCAGCCGGATTGCATGAGCGCGTTGCAAGTCCTGCATCATGCATAAAGCAGAGCGCACCTTCATAGATATGGACTGATACAGCCATACGATTGGGAGGGAAAACGATGGAACTGCAATTTAGCGACTTGGGCGCCACGCGCCTCGTGCTCCGGGCAACGTCGCAGGCGCTTGTGGAAGGGGATCTTCCCTTACCCGAAGGGCGGCAAAGCGCGGAGGTGCTTTGCGCGGATGGCAGCGTCACGATTACGGGCGCTGCCGTGAACGAGGGTGCGGCCACGGTTGAAGGGCGCGTGCGCGTGGAGCTGATTTGCCGCGACGGGGATGAGGTGTTCGCCTTTGCATCCAGCGCGGCGTTCCGCCATTCGCTCCCTGCGCCGGGGGCGAAGGAAGGGATGGAGGCGGAGGCGTATGCTACGCTGCAAACGCTTTCCGTGGAGCAGGCGGGGACGCTCGCGCTTTCGGCGGTGTTGGATGTGGAATGCCTGGTGCTGCGGGAGGAGCCGCTGCGCGTGCTCGCAGGCATCAAGGGCGCGGAGGATCTTGAGTGTAAGCAGCGGAGCTATGAAACCGTGCGCTACGACGTGCTTGGGCAGGAAACGGTGCGCATTCGTGAGGACATGAGCGTACCGAATATTGCGGGCGTGTTGCGCGCTTCGGGCGCATGCCAGATCCGCGACATCCGCGTGGGCGGGGACACGGCTGTTTCCGAAGGCACGTTGACCGTTACCGCGCTCGCCGTGGGTGCGGACGGGAAGCTGATGCAGCTTGTGCAGCACGTGCCGGTAACGCTTGAAACGGAGGCCGATGCCGCGGGCCGGAACACAGCATCTGCCATAGCCACGGCAGAGGTGGAATCGCTTGGGCTTGCACCGATTGGCGAAACCAGCGGGCTGATGAGCGTGGAAGCGCGCATCGCGGTGCGCGTGGAAGCGCCGCGGATGGAGACGATTACCCTGCCGCAGGATGCATACGCGCCATCCCTTCCGCTTTCGTGCGTGCGGGAAGAAGCGCAGCTTCTGCTGCGCGGGGAAACGGCATGCTTCCGGTTCGGTGCATCCGAAACGCTCAGCATACCGGATGGCATGCCGGAATGCTACCGCGTGGCATATTGCGCGGCGCGCCCGGTCGTGACTTCCGCTTCGGTGGAGGACGGGCGGCTTGCAGTAGAGGGTTTGCTGTTTACGCGCGTGTTGTATCAAACGGAAGGCGGCATGCTGTATGCCTTTACGGAGGATATCCCGTTCCGCTCTGAAAATTCCGGCGCAGGCGCGTTCCCAGAAGCACGGGCGCAGGTGCGCATGGTTTCCGCAACGGCCTCGGGCGCGGGGCGCAGCGTTGAGTTTTCCTATACAATTCAGATTTCAGCACAGCCGTATGCGGTTGTAAAGACCGCTGCCGTAACGGGAATGGAGGAGTGCCCACAGGAGGCATGCCCGCGCGGCATCGTAATTTATTTCGCGGGGGAAGGGGAGACGCTGTTTGATGTGGGGCGCCGCTTCAACCTTCCGCGCAAGCGCCTGCTTGACACAAACCCCGGCCTTTCGGAAATGCTGGCCGACGGACAGAAGCTAGTGCTGCTGCTCTGACCGCGAAAAATTCTGAAGGTTTGGCCATAGCTGGCGGCATATGAGTCCCCCTCAAAAACGGGTTCTTCCGCTTCTTTCTGCAAACAAAAGGCTGCGCCATTAGGCAGGTGTTCGTAGGACAGTTAAGGTCAAGTATTTGAAAATGATACTTGACCTTTTTCTATGCAGGGTTTGAGGCAGGCACGCCCCAACAAGATGGTGGTGTCAAATTTGGCACCGTGGTAGAATCTTGCTCTTAAAGGCTCCCTTGTGTAAAGGGGGGTTATGGTGCGTCCCGTTCTTCAAATTATCCCAACAAATCGGAATTTATCGGCTTAACTTAGCAATTTCTTCTTCCGTACTCGCTTTTGTCCACTTGCCAAACGCTTGAGATTCCATAGACGGAACATATCCTAAATTCTTATAGTCTAACTTTAGAAGCAATCCCATACTTGCAACATTTTGCGGTTCCGTGAAACTGATAAACTCCCAATCGGGAACCATCTTATGGAGAATATCAATTAAAACAACAAGGGACTCAAATGCGTACCCTTGGCGATGATATTTGTAGGAAAATGTATATCCGAGAGAAATCGTGTTGTCCTTCGGCATGACCACAATCTCACCAATCATTTCATTTGTTTCCTTTATTGCAACGGCGACCATAAAGGGGGCCTCAACAGACAAAACATCATTTTTACGACGCTCAACTAATTTCGCAATTCCTTCATAGTCTTTTGTCTGCCCTCTCTGATAACGGGAACAAAGCTCGTTATTTCTATAATCGAACATAACAGCTGCATCGCAGGGTATTGTATTTCGCAGATAAAGTCGTTCCGTTTCAATAAAAATCAATGTAGATGCCTCCCACAAATTCCGATTTGTTGTTAGCATATAGCTTTTGAAAAATCCAATCAAGATATTTTTCATAAACAAATAAAACACGAGGGCAGCCATCTGACTGCTCTCATGAACTGTTTTACGAACACCGCCCTTACGCGCAGCCTTTTCTGCTTTGAAGGCGGAGGGAGACGGCGTTCAGCCGTCTGCGGCAGCCTGGACGGTGGCTTTCATCAAGGGAAGCGCCAGCACGAATTTCCAGATGGCTCCGGGTTCATGGGTGCGGATGGCAGTCACGCGCGCGGCGGGCGGCAGTTCGAAGCGGCGGCCTGCTGCGAACGGAAGCTTGTAGAGGTCGACAAGCGGGAAATGCAGAGAAATGGGCGCGCCTTCCGCCGTGCCTTCATAGGAAATGCCGCTGCGGTCCAGCGTGACAACGCCCTCTCCCACATCCACGTGGTTAAGCGCGTGCGCGTCGGTGTGATATTGCAGCGAGCAGGGGGCGGCCATCCGGTAATCGGGAGCGCGCATTTCGTCGCGCAGGGCTTCGCGTTCAAAATCCACCCAGGCAAGCGGGGAAGCCGGGATAACATCCTCCGGCCCGGCCGGAGAAAGAAAGCCGTACCCATCCATCAGGCCGCGGTTGCCGCAAGCCGTGCAGAAAATGGCGTTCCCCTCCGTGCGCATGGTAAACTCCCGGCCGCATTTGGGGCAGCGATACAGCATCAGGTGCAGCCCTTCCGCCGGTTTCTTTGCATGGAACGGGACGCGCGCCTGCGCCTGCCAGGCATATTCGTCCTGAAATATCCCCGCTTGGATGCGGGCATAAAGCGCTTCGTTGGAAAGGGTGGGCAGCTCCTCCGCCGTGGCGACGAGCGTTACGTCCGTTTCCACACGCCCGCGCCTGCGACTTGGCCCCCATTTGGGCCGCGTCAGATAGCTGCCCTTGGTGCGTACGGCATAAACAGGCGCTTTCAGCAGCTTGCAAAGGCGCGCCGTGCTTTCCGGAAAGGCTCCTGTGCGGCCGGTGCCGTTGACCTCGCCTTCCGGGTACAGCAGGATGCTGCCGCCCGCAGAAACAAGCGCGCGCATATCGCGGATGGCCGCAACGTCGGCCGTGAACTGCTCCTTGCGCACACAATGCATGAAACGCAGCAGATAACACAGCGGCTTTTGGTTGAAAAAATAGGCGGAGACAAGGAAGTTGAGCCGCTTGGGGTAAAGGGCTGCAACGGCAAACAGGAAATCTATGTTGGACGCGTGGTTGCCGAGCACGGTGACGGGACCGCGCTCCCCGCGTATGGGGAGCGACTTCGGCCTGCGGAATCCATATCTCAGGCGCAGGTACGGCCGCAGCAGAAGGGCAACAAGGCCGTATAAAACAGGCGGCTGCGGTTTGACATTGTCCGGGTGCTTGTGCTTTTTTAAAGGGGTATGTTCCATTGAAATCACCGAAATTACCACGCAGGCGAATCGCCGGTATTTAAAAACCAGGATGCTTCCGGTGCGGAATAACCATCCGGGCAGGGGCGCGGCATACAAAAAAGGGGCGCTCCGCACCCCTTTAGTATACCACCTTTGCGCCCTGCAACGGAAGCGGGCGCGCCGCTTATTTTATTTTACGGCATTCGAGATAGTAACGCTTTTCGTTTGCTTCGCCCATGGAGAACGTTTTGCGCGGCAACGCGCCGTCAAACACCACGGTGGGGAAGAACGCGCTCTTGGCCATCGGCGGCAGCAGGAACCCGAGGTTTCCGGGCTTTGTTCCAAGGTCATAGACCACATCCGCGCCGTGAATGTAATCGATCGTGGCTTCCGGGAAAGCCTTGAGCATTGCATCGAGCGCGTTTTGCAGCGTGCCGACCTCAAGCTGCGCCGCGGGCGCATTCACCTTCAGGTAGCCATAGCTGCCGGCGGTCACAAATGGGAGAAGGTGGCCGCCGCATGTTGCGGCGATCTTCAAAGATGCGGCGCATTCTTCCTTGGTGGCAAAGCGGTTCATTTTGCAGGCGCCGTTGTCCAAGGCAAGCCGCTCCAGCAGCCAACGCAGCGCTTTTTCGGGATCCAGGTTGAACAGCACCCGGTGGATGGGCTCAAACAGGATGCCTTCGTCATGGATATTCTCAAGCTCCACGAGCGCATAGCGCGCGGGGTGGTTCTCCTGCTCGGCCGGGGAAAGCGTCTGCTTCAGGGCCTCCCAGTTGGCTTTCGCAGTGGCGAATGAATGGTTGCCATCGCCCATCGCAAAGAGCATGGGCTTTTTATCCGCGCCGTATTGCTCCGCAAAGCGGGCGGGGTCTGCAAGCGCTTCCAGCGCGCGGAGCGCGCCCTGAATCCTGCCCACATCGCGGACCATATACCCTTCGATGTGGCCGCCTCCAAGCATGAGCTCAAAATCGTAAAGCCTGTTTTCTGCGGTTGCGGCGTCTGCGAGCGGCTCGATGACCGTGTGCTGCGGGTCGTCGATCAAAACGAGGATGTGCGGCAACTCAAGCGCGGCATCCTTGCGGATGCGCAGGCGCGGCGGAATACGCTCCACAATCGTGCCTTCCGATGCGCGGATGAGCGTTTCGGAGCCACGGCTGTAATCGTATTGCTCAAGGTCGAGCGCCACAACAAGGCCGCTGCGCGTTTTGCCATCCACGGTGCGGCGCACAAACATGAAGCCTTCTCCGCGGCTTTCCAACGTGCCGTCCGCCATGTAGCGATCCATGGTGGCGTTAATCGCTGCGATGCGCTCGGCTTCACCCGGTTTGTCGAGATACATTTCAGGCAGCATCAGGCGCAGCGTGGAGGGCGCGTCGCCAACGATGCGCTCGGCTTCCTCCCAGTAATCGGGCTGCGAGGTGAACTGATCGCAGGCGACGACGGCCCATTTTTCCATGGATACGCCTTCGTGCGGCAACAGGATGTCGGGAACTTTGACGCCGATGGAGTTTTTGAACATGGGATGCCTCCGTAAGATAAATTAAAGTAAGAAAAAGGGGGGCTGCTGGCTTCGGTTCAGGCGATGGTGGTGCCCGCTTTGCCTTCAAGCGCGAGAGCGGCCTGATCCAGCGAGGTAATGATCGCCCTGCGGCCGGGCTTGCTTTCCACAAACTTTACGGCAGCCTCAATCTTGGGCAGCATAGAGCCGGGCGCAAAATGCCCTTCGGCAATATAACGCTTCGCCTCCGCAACGCTGAGCGTGTCAAGATCCTTCTGATCCGGCTTTTTGAAATTGATGCTCACCTTTTCCACGGCCGTGAGGATTACGAGCGCGTCGACGTCAAGATCTTCGGCAAGACGTTCGCTTGCAAGATCCTTATCGATTACGGCTGCCACGCCTTCCAGATTGCCTTGCGCGTTGCGCACAACGGGAATGCCGCCGCCGCCCACGGTGACAACGATAAACCCATTATCCACCAAACAGCGCACTGCGTCAAGTTCCACGATTTCCACCGGCATGGGGGAAGCAACAACGCGCCGCCAGCCGCGGCCTGCGTCCTCCTTCATGACATAGCCCTTCTGCGCGGCGATGGCCGCGGCCTCTTCCTCGGTATAGAACGGGCCGATGGGTTTGGAGGGGTTTTGAAATTTGGGGTCGTGCGAATCGACGACAACCTGCGTTACAACCGTGGCCACAGGGGTGCTGTTGCCGCGGCTGCGCAGCACCTTTGAAAGCCCCTGCTGGATATGATAGCCAATCATGCCCTGGCTCATTGCACCGCAAACATCGAACGGCATCGCAGGCGTAACCGGCTCCGCATATTCGTTCTGAATGACCAAGCGGCCCACCTGCGGGCCATTGCCGTGCGCCAGAACAATTTGATATCCTTTTTCCAGGATATCGGCGATATAAACGGAGGTCCTTTCAACCACTTCAAGCTGTGCTTGCGCGGTTGCCGGCTTTCCTGCTTCCTGAAGGGCATTTCCACCAAGTGCAATCACGATTTTGTTCACGATGGCAGTCTCCTTTGTTTTTGATCATTGAGATTTGGGCGAGTTCTCCGCGTGGAACGCGGGTTGCATATTATGTTTGCATATCCTTAGTATATACATCTGAATGTTCTTGTCAACAGCTTAAAATTTTTTAGCAAACGGGTGGGCGGGCCGGTTTGACAGCGCGCTGCGTGCAACGATATAATAAGGCCGGAAAAGGAGGGCTTCGGCTTGAAAACAAACCTCAGGCAATTCTGCTTTTGCGCGGTGTTTACCGCGCTGTGCGCCGTGTGTGCGCAGATTCAGATCCCACTGCCGATGGTGCCTATCAACCTTGCTCTGTTTGCGGTGCATCTTGCAGGCGCGCTTCTTGGCGCAAAGCGCGGCGTTGCGGCAGTGGCCGCCTACGTGATGCTCGGTGCGCTCGGCGCGCCGGTGTTTGCGGGCTTTGCAGGCGGGGTGCAGGTCATCATGGGGAAAACCGGGGGCTATCTTCTGGGCTACCTGATTGCGGCGCTGCTCGTGGGGCTTTTGCGGGCACGGTGGGGCATTGGATATTGGAGGCTTTGTTTTGCGATGGCGGTCGGCACTGCGGGATGCTATTTTTTCGGCACGATTTGGTTCATGGCGGTCACGGGAACGGGGATATGGACGAGCCTTGTATACTGCGTGTTCCCGTTTCTTGCGGGCGACGCGCTCAAAATTGCCCTTGCGGCATATCTGGCGCGGCGGCTTGCCGCGCCGCTCCGCACGCTTGGCGGAGAAATGTGAAACCAAATGGATTTTAATCGATTTAATATTGAAGGAGAAGCTGTTTGTATGGATGAAAAGAAGGCATATTCCTTTTTTTGCAACGCGGAATGCGAATATTTTCCCTGCCATAAGACGAACGATCCGGAGAATTTCAATTGCCTGTTCTGCTATTGCCCGCTTTATGCGCTTGGCGACCAATGCGGCGGGAATTTCACCTATACGGAAAACGGCGTCAAGGACTGCAGCAATTGCATGATCCCCCATAAGCGCGGCACGGGATATGATTATGTCATGCAGCGCTTCGGAGCGATTATGGACCTGGCCAGGAAGAAGGCGTGAACCCCGCTTCGGCAAGGTCGTTTACGGGCGGCAGACAGGCGTTTTCCCTGCAAATGTAATATGTGGTGCGCCCATCCTTAAGGGGGTAAGCTTCTGTGGGCGCATGCAGCACAACGAGCGCCGTCCCGAAGGGGAAGCGGTTGGCCAGCCCTTCCGCATCTTTTTCGTTTTCCAGCACACATACGACTTTTGCCTGCGGGCGGGAGCAGAGAAGCGCGAGCAGAAAGAAGCAGTGTCCGGCAGGGTGTGATTCCGCCTCGGCTGCAAGGAAGCGCAGTTGGGCTTCCGCCCGCGGGCCGAAGCGCGCCTCATCATACAGCAGGCTGAGCCGCACGAGCACATATGCCATCATGGAATTGCCGCTTGGCATTGCGCCGTCATATGTTTCCTTGGGCCGCAGGATCAGCGGCTCGTTTTGTTTGCCGGAAAGAAAATATCCTCCCCCTTCCGCATCATGGAACAACGCTTCCGCCCGTTCGGCGAGCGCCGCGGCTTTTTCAAGATAAGCATTCTCAAACGTAACTTCGTACAACGAAAGATAAGCGAATGCCAGCGCGGCATAATCATCCAAAAAACCCGGGCCGAGCAGGCGCCCGGAACACCAGCCCACATGCGGTTCGCCGGCGGTCATAAGAACCTCTTGCGCGAAGGCGCAGGCGCGCTCGGCGGCATACAAATATTCCGCTTCGCCCGTGACGGAATAAAGCCCGGCAAGCGCTGCAATCATCAAGCCGTTCCACGCTGTTAAAACCTTATCGTCCAAATGCAGGTGTGTGCGCTCTTTCCGGTAGGCGCGCACCCGCGGCAGGTATTGCTCAAACACATCCGTAAATTCCTCGGCATGCAGCAGGTTCGGAATGCTTTTCCCCTCAAAATTGCCGCCGGGCGAGATGCCGTAATAGCGGTTGAACAGCGCGCCGATGTCCACGCCAAGCAGGCGGGGCAGCTCGGCTGCATCGAATGTGTAATATTTCCCTTCCACCCCTTCGCTGTCCGCATCTTCTGCACTGTAAAACCCTCCCGCAGGCGCAGCGAGCTCACGCAAAACATAGCCCGCCGTCTTTTCGGCTACAGCCCGGTAAAGCGGGTTGCGCGTGAGGTGGAAAGCCATGCTGTATGCGAGGATCAACAGGGCGTTGTCATAAAGCATTTTTTCAAAATGAGGAACAAGGAACCGGCTGTCTGTGGAGTAACGCGAAAATCCGCCGCCGATGTGATCGAATATACCGCCGCGGTAAAGCTGAAGGAGCGTTTTTTCCGCCATGGCAAGCGCCCTGCTATCCCTTTTGAGCGCATGGAGCGCAAGCAAAAACATCAGGTTATGCGCGGCAGGGAACTTCGGAGCAGGCCCGAAGCCTCCGTACTTCGCGTCAAACGTTGCACGGAAATGGGAGAACGCCCGCTCCACCAGTGCGGGAGAAGGTTCCGCACCATGGCGCACATTGGTTGTGAGCGCCTTCACAAACGCATCTCCGCTTTTTAAAAGTGCGGCGCGGTCCGTTTGCCAAAGCGCGGCGATGTTTCCAAGAAGTTCCAGCAGCGCCGTCTTCGGAAAATATGTGCCGGCAAAAAACGGCTTTTGCGCGGCGGTCATGAAGATGCTTGTCGGCCAGCCGCCGCTGCCGGTGTACGCTTCGCATACGCGCATGTAGACGGTGTCGACGTCCGGCCGTTCCTCCTTATCTACCTTAATGGAGATGAAATGCGCGTTGAGAAACGCGGCAACCTCCGCATCCTCAAAGCTTTCATGCGCCATTACATGGCACCAGTGGCAGGTTGAATAACCGATGCTCAGGAACACCGGCTTGTCCTCCCGCCGCGCGGTTTCAAACGCTTCCGCACCCCATGGATACCAATCCACAGGGTTGGCGGCATGCTGGAGCAGATAGGGGCTCGTTTCGTGCTGTAGGCGGTTCATATCAAATTCCTTATCCTGCATTCTGCTGCTTTCCGAGGGCGGCACGCATAGTATGAACCAGAAACGAGGTGAAACCTATGCAGAACAACCGGCAGAAAGCGGGAATACAAACTTTGTTTTCCGGGCTTGGCGCAAGCCCGGGTGCGGTTGCGCGGGTGAGCGGGGATGCCGCGCATCCGCAGCTGCGCGGGGTCGTGCGCTTTTATCCGGCGGGAAGCGGAACGCTTGTGCTCGCGGAATTTCACGGCTTGCCGTATGACGCGGCGCGCTGTGCGGAAAACATATTCGCGATGCACATCCATACGAACGGAAGCTGCGCCGGGGATGGCGGCGCGTTTGCCGGCGCGGGCGGGCATTACAACCCGGCGGGCTGCCCGCATCCGGCGCATGCGGGGGACCTTCCGCCGCTGTTTTCAAACCGGGGATATGCGTTTTCCGCAGTCTATACGGAGCGCTTTACCGTGCGGGAAATCCTGCAACGCACGGTCATCCTCCATAGCCAAAGGGACGATTTTACATCCCAACCGGCAGGCGATGCCGGCAGCCGCATCGGCTGCGGGATAATCGAGGGGTAAAGCGCTGCTGCGTCAGTAGTTTTCGGCTTTCCGCTCAAAGAAGGATTGCGCATACCCGCAGGCAGGGCAGTGCTCAGGCGCCTCCGGGCCAGTGTGCAGGTAGCCGCACTGGCGGCACATCCAGACCGTTTCTTCGCTTTCTTCGGAAAAAACGCGGTTTTTGCGGATGCTTTCGAGCAGGCGGAGATAGCGCTCCTCATGGCTCTGCTCAACATCCGCAACGCGTGCGAATCGCTCGGCGAGGGCGTGAAACCCCTCTTCGCGCGCCTCGCGCGCCATGCGGGCATACATGTCGGCCCATTCCATGTGCTCACCCTCGGCGGCGGTAACAAGGTTTTCGGCGGTACTGCCTATGCCGTGGAACTCCGCATACCACATCTTGGCATGTTGGCGCTCCTGCATCGCTGTTTGCTCAAACAGCGCGGCGATCTGTTCATACCCTTCATTGCGTGCAGCTTCCGCGAAAAAACAATATTTATTGCGCGCTTGCGATTCGCCGGAAAAGGTATCCATCAGGTTTCGCTCGGTCTGCGTGCCGGCATATTTGTGGTCGCGCTCCACCTCTGCAACGGGTTTGAATCTTGAATTTGGAAGCGGGAGCTTTGCAAACAGGGCATTGGTTCGGCGCGCTGTCCCCTGTGTGGACATACCCGCAGACGGTGCAAACGTATCGGTTCATGAATTGCACTCCTTTTAAAATCCGGCTTTCAACGAAGCCGCTTTTTTTCAGGGTTCCCGAAACACCGCCGCTTCATGCGGCGCATGCTTGCGCCCTGTGCGCAATAAGGCTTACAATAAAACCAAACTGCAAAGGGCATATTGACGGAAGGAAAGCGGCTTGAATTATACCGAAACGACATTTGGAGAAGCGGAGGGCCGTCCCGTAAAACGGCTGACACTTTCTGAACAGGGCTACCGCATTTCGCTTTTGAACTATGGCGCAACGCTGCAAAGCCTTGTCCTGCCCAATGGGCTGGACGTTTGTCTGGGCTATGATGCGCTTGCGGATTATCAAAAGCGGGACGGCTGTTTGGGAGCGACGATAGGGCGCTATGCAAACCGCATCGGCGGCGCGGCGTTTACGCTCAACGGGAAGGAATACCGCCTCAGCGCGAACGAGGGCGAAAACCAGCTCCATGGCGGCGCGCATGGCTTTGACAAACGCGTGTGGGATTACGCTCCCGTGCCGGGCGGCATTGCGTTTTCCCGCGTTTCGCCGGAAGGGGAGGAAGGCTTCCCGGGGGCGCTTGCGGTGACGGTCACATACATCCTCCTGCGGGATGGAATTTGCATCCGCTACGAGGCGGAGAGCACGCGCGATACATTCGTGAGCCTCACAAACCATGCATATTTCAACCTGGCGGGGCAGGGAAACGGCAGCGTGCTCGACCATACGCTCGCCCTTGCGGCAGAGGAGTACACGCCCGCCGGTGCGGACAACCTGCCGTTCGGCAGGCTTGCGCCTGTTGCGGGCACAGCGCTTGACTTCCGCACGGAAAATTCGCTTGGTGCGCGCATCGGAGATGCGCTGCTTGCGCCTCTGCATGGCTATGACCACAATTTTGCGCTTTCGGGTAGGGGGATGCGCCGCGCGGCAAAGCTTTCCTGCCCCCGCAGCGGCGTTTCCATGGCGGTGGATACCACGATGGAAGGCATGCAGCTTTACACGGCGAATTTCCTTTCTGCACGCGCCGGCAAGGGAGGCGTGCAATACGAGCCCTATTCCGGCGTATGCCTGGAAACGCAGCGTTTTCCGGATGCGATGCATCATGCGGCGTTCTCATCCCCGCTGCTGCGCGCAGGCATGCGGTACGACGAACGGACGGAATACCGGTTCACGCTTGCATAAACGCCTTCGGCTCTACGGAGCGTGGATAGCGCAGGCCGGGCGCACATGCTATACTTTCTGCAAGAGGTGAAGAAAAATGGATTGCGCAAAAGCGGGGCGGCTGATCCGTACCCTGCGGCTGGAGCGCGGCCTGAAGCAGGCAGAGCTTGCCGAGGTGCTTTGCGTCAGCCCCAAAACGGTTTCAAAATGGGAAAACGGGTGCAGCTCGTCAAGCAGTACCCGGAATGGGATTTGCAGGTGCGTATTGAACGCCGGGGGCGCGGGATTCTCCTTTGGCACAGCGCAAAGGAAGGCTTGCTGTATCAGCTGATTTAGCGCATGCGGCACGCAACGCGGGAAAACAGCGCCGCACCCACGGGGAAACGCACATCCCCTACAGCAATGAGGCATCGTACCATCGTGATGTTTACCGAACGGCCCAGCTCCAGAGCAAATCCCACAAGGATGATTTGCCGCGCAAGGGCAATTACGGCAGGATCCTGCGTAAAAATACCGAAAATCGGCGCCGCGAAAACGTAAATCAGCAGGTTCAGGCTTTCCGATACCGCGATGGACGCAAGCACGGAGCGCCAAACGCGCATAAACATACGCTGTAAACCTGAAAAAGTATAGCATTTTCAACCTGAAATGCAAGCGGGTTTTACAGAAATGCGCAAATAAAAAAATGGCGTTTCCGCCATTTTTTGTCGGGGCTGGGCTGTGGGTCAGCGGCTCTTGCCGCGGCTTGTGACCGGAACGCGGTCCACCACGCGGTCGTCCCGCACGAAATAAATCGCGTCAAACAGGTTAACGGTCGTGCAGCAGTGGCCGGGGATCAGGCGCAGCTTATCTCCTGCAGCGCACCGGTTGGCGCAATAAGCCACACAGTGTTCTTCGCTCATGTTCACGGAAGCTGCGGGAAAATCTGCAAAAACGGGATTGCCCTGATCCACGCCGAGCGTCTTGAGCCCCGCATCGCACACCACATGCTCCGCATCCGCGCTGACCACGGTGGAAAGCAGGAACAGGCTGTGCTCGAACCCAACGCCCACGCGGTCATACGCAGCGTCCATGAAAAGGTAGGTCCCCGCCTGCACTTCTGTGTAAACGGTGTCCGCGCCGCGCAGCTCCACGGTACCGGTGCTCGCGCCGCTGACTTCAGGGACATCAACGCCGTTTTCATGCAGAAACGTGAGCAATTCGCGCAGCCGTCCTTCGATGCGGGCAGCCTCACGGGAGCGGCGGGCAAAATCTTCCGCATGGGAAAGCTGCCCGGCATAGGCCTGAATTCCCAGGAACGAAAGGTGCGGCGCCGCAAGGATCGCTTCTGCAAGCGCGAGCGCCTCCTGCGGCGTTGCAACGCCACAGCGCCGCATGCCGACTTCGTATTCAACAAGGCAATGGATGGTGGTGCCGAAGGTGGCAGCCGCCGATTCCAGAGCGCGAATGTTTTCAAGCGTATCCACGCAGACGGAAAGCCGGCAGCAGCCAGCAAGGTAGCCAAGGCGCATGAGCTTTGCGGGCTCCACCACCTGATTTGCAATGAGCACATCCTCCACGCCCGATTGGATCAGGTCTTCCGCTTCGCTCAGCTTTGCGCAGGTAATCCCCTTTGCGCCGCCTGTAAGCTGCATATGGGCAATGGCGGTGCATTTGTGGGATTTATAGTGCGGGCGAAGCGCCACGCCGAGCGGACGCAGCAGATCCATCGCGCGGGTTTGATTCCGTTCAAGCACATCAAGATCGACGATGAGGGCCGGGGTTTCCAATTGTGATACAAACATGGGGATCCTCCTGTCGCAAGCGCGGTTTATTCTCTGCCCATCCTAGCACATTCTTCGGGTATGGTAAAGGGACGGCTGCATTGAAACGCCCCGGAAAAACGATGGAATTCAGCCGGGATGCAGCTTACAGCAGCGTGCCGAGGCGGCGGATTCCCTCGCGGATCTCCTCCTTGGAGGCATTGGTGTAGTTGAGGCGGAAGGTGCGCACCGCCTTGGGCGCGGTATAGAACGGGTCGCCCGGTGCAACGGCTACCTTGCACTCCACGGCCTCATAGAAGAAATCGAGCGCGGTCTTGCCTTCCGGCAGCGTGCACCAGATGAACATGCCGCCATCCGGCCTGGTGTAAGAAACGGAAGCGGGGAAACACTCCGACATGGCGTCGAGCATGGTTTTGCACTGGCTTTCATACAGCGCGCGGATCTCGGCGATGTGGCCGTCGTAATCGTTGTGGGTAAGGTAGTCGTAAAGCACATATTGCGAAAGCACGCTTGTATGCACATCGGAGGATTCCTTTGCTGCGGCAATCGTTTCAAGCAGCTCCGCATTCTTGCACACAAGGTACCCGACCCGCATGCCGGGCGTCGCCGTTTTGGAGAAGCTGCCGAGCAGAATGCAGTTGTCAAACCGGCCTGCGGCGATGTAGGGCAGCGTTTTGCCGTCAAAGCGCAGCTCGCCGTAGGGATCATCCTCAATCAGGATGACATTTTTATCCCGAATGACATTATACACGGCTTTGCGGTTTTGGGCGGAGTAGGTAAGGCCGGTGGGATTCTGGAAGTTCGGCACGGTATAGATGAATTTCACCCGCGGCGCCGCAAGCGCAGAGGCAAGGCCCTCAACATCCAGACCGTCCTCGCTGAGTGCGACGGGATGGAACGTGGGCGCATATTGCAGGAAGGTCTGGAGCGCGCCGAGGTAGCCGGGCTCTTCCACAATGACGCCGTCGCCCGGGTCCAGGGTGACTTTGGCGATGAGGTCAAGCGCCTGCTGGGAGCCGGTCGTGATGAGAATATCGGCGGCGGTCACGCCAAGGCCGTATTTTTCATTGCAGCGCGCCGCGATGAATTCGCGCAGCTCCGGGATGCCGGCCGTGAGCGAATATTGGAACAGCTTTGTACCATAGCGTTCCACGGCATGCGCCATGGATTTGCCGAGCGCTTCCATCGGGAAGGAGAGCGGGCTGGGCAGGCCGCCCGAAAAGGAGATGATTTCCGGATCCTGTGTGGCCTTCAGCATGCCCTTGATGAAGGAGGGCGGGAGAGCCTTGACGTTTTTACAAAGCAACTGTTGGGTAGTGGTTTCCATAGCGGGTGTCCTTTCTGTAAACTCAAAAATATATCCCGGCATGCTTGCGGCATGGCGTTGACAAAATTAATAATTATAAAT
>CDZQ01054663.1_pt1 | contig 22343 bp, 20 predicted proteins | sample 554831 | NCBI WGS metagenome assembly CDZQ01 (sample SAMEA3182112, study PRJEB8094) | gut metagenome | biome: human; feature: gut; material: Stool; isolation source: human stools | place: Canada | collected 2013-05-06
TCGTAGCGGTTCTGGCGGGTGTAGCTGTCGATGGTGGTGGGCAGAAGGTCCGCCTCGCCGTTGTCCTGCAGATATTGCAGCAGCTTGATGTGCTCCTCGATCACCGGCACGCCGGCCCGGGGCTGCACCAGGGTGCGGCCCTCCTTTTTGGCCTGGAGCAGCTTCTGGGAGAAAATCCGGTCGGCAGGCATGGCCTTGTGGTAGTCCACCGCCTCCTGCAGATCCACGTCCTTACCCGTGGGCCACTGGGCCAGCACCTCCTGGCGCAGCCGGGCAAACTCACCGTCACTGATCCGTTTGTTCTGGATATCCATGATATGTCAGCTCCTTCTTCATAATGCGCAGGGCCGTCTGGGGGTAGTGGGCGGAGAGCAGGCCCATGGCGGCCAGTATGTAGGATGTATCCACCCAGATCCCGGCCTTCCGGGGCCGCAGGGAGTTGCTCTGGGCGGGGGAGTAGAGGGCGTGGCGGGCGATGGCGGCGGTGCGCCTGGTGTGGATCAGGCTGCCGCCGGTGACGACGATCTGCCCAACCGCCGTCAGATCCTTGCCGGTCTGGACAAAGGTTTGGCCCATCATGGTGTAGGTCTCCTCCATGGTGCCCGCGTGGCGGGCCACGGCGGTCTCCACCGCCATGGAGGCCAGGGCGTAGTCCAGGGCTTCCAGTTCGCTGTCGCTGCCGGGCACAAGCTCCGTGTGGCCCTGGATGCGCTCCAGCAGTTCCTCCAAACGGTCCTGGGACAGGCCGGAGAGCTGGCTGATCCGCCCCAGGCCCACAGCCTCCACAATGCCCTGGGCGCTGTAGCGCATGCCGATGTCCCCCTCCACGGTCCGCTTGGCGTAGGGCTCCGGCAGACCCTTGTAGACGGTATTCATCTGGGTGGGCATGCCGTCGGCCATGGAGTAGACGTCGGTGGTGGCACCGCCCACATCCACCGCGATGAGATCGCCGATACCGGTCTCCCCGTCGCAGCCCCGGGCCAGCAGCTTTGTGGCCAGCAGCACCGCCGAGGGGGTGGGCATCAGAATATCGGAGAGCAGCTTGGCAGCCCGGGAGAGGCCCTTGGCCTGGATGATGCGGTGTAGGAAAATCTCCCGGATCTGCTTCTGGGTGGGTTCAATCTGCAGCACGCCGAACTTAGGCATCACGTTGGGGCAGACGTAGGTCTCAAACCCCTCCAGAATCCGCTGGCACTGCCGGGCGGCGGTGCGGTTGCCGGCAATGACCACGGGGAAATCCGGTGGCAGCGTGGCCAGCATCCGGGCGTTATGGAGGATGCACTCCGTGTTGCCGCCGTCGGTGCCGCCCACCAGCAGAAAGATGTCGGGGTGGGCGTCGCGGATGTCCTCCAGATCATCCTCCGTCAGCTGGAAGGAGTAGAGCCCCGCAATTTTGGCCCCGGCGCCCAGGCTGGCCAGCTTGGCGGCCTGGCTGGTCAGTTCCGGCACCAGGCCGCTGACAATCATCCGCAGTCCGCCGGCGGCGGAGGAGCAGGCGAAGGTCTGGGAAAAGGACAGAGGGCCGGTTTTTTCCTCCAGCTGCCGCAGCCCCTGGGCAAGCCCATCCCCCACATCCGTGCGGACGGTGGTGTACGCGGAGGCGGTGCCCAGAATCGTCTCCCGCTCCAGATCCACCGCCGTCAGCTTGGTGTAGGTGCTGCCGAAGTCGATGAGCAGAACAGCGTTCATGCTGGCTCACCGTCCATGTGCAGCAGTTCCCGCAGCGCCTGAATGGTGGTCTCCGGGGCGGTTCCCGGGGGGAAGGCCCGGTCAAAGCCCATAGCTTTGAACCGCTGCTCCACATCCTCGAACACCTGCTTGCCGATGACGATGTTGCCCCCCACCAGCAGGGGGATGCCCTTCAGACCGGCCTCGTCGCACTTTTCCCGCATGCCGCGGCAGTCCAGCTCGCCCTGGCCGTACAGGGAGGACACCACAATGGCGTCGGCGTCGGACTCGATGGCGGCGGCTATGTACTCCTCCTGGGACACCATCACGCCCAGGTTCACTACCTCAAACCCCGCCTCCGTGAAGGCGTGATAGAGGATCTTATTGCCTACGGCGTGGACATCTGCGCCGATGACGCCGATGACCAGCACCTTCTTCCTGTGGTTCTCCATGACAGCAGCACCTCAATCTCTCATAAAAATAGGGGAATGGCAAATACTTCTGTATGAATATAGTATATTCAATTATATCTTTTGTCAACACGAAAATGCAAGGGATCTGCCGCGCTTGACATATTATGCAAGAAAAATTGCACTCCCTGCAAAAACAGGGAGTGCACGGGTCAGATGGATTTTTCTTCACGCAAGCGCCCAATTTTTTCTTGCAAACTCAGGCAGGAGCCCTCATCCAGTTCAAAGACGCAGGGGATCAGCTGTCCGGACCGGCCAAACTGCTCCAGCTGGCGGAGCGTCTCCTCTCCGGCCTGGGCGGAAACGTCCTCCGGCAGAAGCACAGCGGCTTTTCCCCGCAAAAACCGGGCGCAGTCCAGCTGGGGGGAGAGCAGCTGGGGCGGCGCGGTCTCCGCCTGCTGGGCGTAGAGGCCGCAGGCGTCGTACAGCAGCTGGCCGAAAGCCTCGCTGCAGCTTAGGATGCCCAGTGATGCGCCGGCGGGCAGCCGGGCCAGCCGGGCCGCGGCGGGTAGTGAAAGCCGCAGGGCAATTCCTGCAATTTTTTTCCGGTCCGGGACGGCGGTCTCCAGAAAAGGGAGGTGCCGGGCGGCGGAGACCACCAGATCCAGCTCCTCTTCCAGCTGGTAGGGATAGGCCTGGATGGCGCTGAGGAGGTAGGCGTATAGTTCCACACCGCCTATTTTCCGCAGCTGCTCCGTCAGCTGGCGGAGCACCTCCGGGCACTCCGCCACCACCCCCACCTTCACCGGTGCCAGCCGCTCCGCCCGCTCCCGCAGCTTCAGATCCAGGAAAATACGGATCTCCCCGGCGCTGAGGCCCATGGCCGTCAGCTGGTCCAGCAGCGTGTCGATGGCGGCCACAGCCTGCTCCTTGCGGCTGGTGGAGGGGGCGGGCTGATGGCGCACGAAGGTCCCCCGGCCCTGGATCTTCTCCAGCAGCCCCAGCTGCTCCAGCTGGTCGTAAGCCCGCTTGACGGTGCCCTGGGCCATGCCCAGGGACTGGGCCATGCGCTGCACAGTGGGCAGCTGTTCCCCGGGGGCCAGCGCCCCTCTTTTGATGTCCGACCGGACGGCATCCACCAGCTGCTGGTAGATGGGGACGGCCAGGCCGCTGTCCACACGGTAGCGCTCCATCACGTCCGCTCCGGCTCCAGGCTTGCCAAGTAGGCGGCCCGGCCGCTCTCATAGAGGTTGTTGCCCAGGGAGTCGATGATGACCACGGCGGGGAAGTTCTCCACCTCCAGCCGGCGGATGGCCTCGGCCCCCAGATCCTCGTAGGCAACAATCTCAGCTTTTTTCACGCACTTGCTCAGCAGCGCTCCGCATCCGCCGATGGCGCCGAAGTACACCGCGCCGTGCTCCTTCATGGCGGCCACCACCTCCGGCCCCCGCTTGCCCTTGCCGATCATGCCGGTCTGGCCCTGGGCGATGAGGGCGGGGCTGTAGGCATCCATGCGGTAGGAGGTGGTGGGGCCGGCGGAGCCGATAGCCTGGCCGGGCATGGCGGGGGTGGGGCCCACAAAGTAGATGACGGCGTCTGTGAGATCCAGGGGCAGGGGCTTCCCCTCCGCCAGCAGGTCGCACAGCCGCTTGTGGGCGGCGTCCCGGGCGGTATAGATAACCCCGGAGATCAGGCAGCTGTCCCCCGCCCGCAGGGCCCGGGCCTGCTGACGGGTGAGGGGTGCGGTGAGAGAAAGGGCCATGTTACAGCACCTCCTTCTGATGTCTTGTTACGTGGCAGTTGATGTTTACCGCCACGGGCAGGCCCGCAATGTGGGTGGGGCAGGTTTCAATATGGACGGCCAGGGCGGTGGTCCTGCCGCCAAAGCCCTGAGGGCCGATGCCCAGGGCGTTGATCCGCTCCAGAAGCTCCTGCTCCAGCTGGGCGTAGAAGCTGTCGGGGCTGGGTTCGCCGGCCGCCCGCAGCAGAGCCTTTTTGGCCAGCAGCGCCGCCTTGTCGAAGGTGCCGCCGATGCCCACGCCCACTACGATAGGGGGACAGGGGTTGGGGCCCGCCGCCTCCACCACCTGGACCACAAAGTCCCGGACGCCATGGATTCCGTCGGAGGGGCGCAGCATTTTGATCTGGCTCATGTTCTCGCTGCCGAAGCCCTTGGGGGCCACGGTGATCTCCACCTGGTCCCCGGGAACCAGGTCGTAGTAGATCATGGCGGGGGGGTTGTCGCCGGTGTTGACCCGGCGGAGCGGATCGCCCACCACGGACTTGCGCAGGAAGCCCTGCTGGTAGCCCTGGCGGACGCCCTCGTGGATGGCGGCGGTGAGGTCGCCGGTGATGTGGACCTCCTGGCCCACCGTCACGAACACGCAGGCCATGCCCGTGTCCTGACAGATGGGCTGCTGCCGCTGGGAGGCGATCTGATCATTCTCCTGGATGCGGCCCAGAATCTCCTGGGCCTGGGGCCAGGGCTCCCGGGCGCGGCAGGACGCGATGCACCGGCGGACGTCCTCGGGCAGGTAGCAGTTGGCCTGGATGCACAGACGCCTGACTGCGTCGGTGATCTGCTGCGCGGATAGTTCACGCATAGGTGTTCCTCCTTGTTTCGCCGCGCCTCCGGTACGGGGCACCGGCGTAGAATCATCTATATCAATTTTGCAACATTATATAATATAATGCTGTGGATTGCAATCTTTTTTCCCCGGCGCTTTTCAAACGCCGGGGATTCCGGTATAATGGAGAAAAATCCGGCCCGGGGGAGGCCCCGGCCAGAGGGAATGGGAGGACGGCGCTATGTATGATCGCCAGAAAAGCCACATTATCAGCACCTATTTCGCCCCCCGGGGCGCCAGCCGGATGTATGCCCTGGGCATGCAGCTGGCGCAGCTGTATCTGTCGCCCTTTGACAAGCTGATCGGCGTGATCGGGGAGGCGGGCTCCGGCAAAAGCGCCCTGATCCGGGGCATGTTTCCCGGTCTGGAACTGACCAACGATGACGACGGGGTCTATGTCCGCCCCCTGCCCCTTCTGGAGCAGGATGAGGAGCGGGGATTCTTTACCCCCCACACCTACCATGTGGATATCCGCTTTGAAAACGGCTTCACCCAGATGGGGGAACTGGCGGAAGCCATTGCCCGGGCCCTGCACCGGGGCAAGCGGGTGATTGTGGAACATTTTGATCTGGTGTATCCCCTGCTGGGAGCCAAGGCGGACCTGCTCATCGGCCTGGGGGAGGAGGTGGTCATTACCCGGCCCACCATCTTCGGCCCGGAGCCCCAGGAGGTGTGCGACATCGTCTACCGCTCTCTGCCCTACAGGCTCATGGCCCACTCGGCGGAGGACCTGTGCGAGGCCTGCCTGCCTCCGGAGGAACTGGCCCGCTGCGGCCACGACGATGTGCGCCACGGCTTCCTCCTCTCCTTCCCGGACCACCCGCCGGCGGTGGATCTGGTGGAGTTGGAGGCCAGGGTGCTGGACCTCATCCGGCGGAACCTGCCCATCACCTACGCCGATGAGACCCATGTCTCCATCGGTGGCACGCTGCACCCCTGCACCGGCCCCCGGATTCATGTCCACAGCACCGGGGAGATCCGGGACTTTCACCTGCTTGATCAGTTTATCCACGACCCCTTCAACCGGCGCTACCTCATGGTGGGCTGTGTGGGGGCGGAGCAGCTGGAGAAGCTGCGCCGCCTGGAGGCGCGGAGCCAGATCCGGCAGTCTGGGCCATTCTCCCTCTGATACTAAAACCTGATAAAAAGCTTTTCAAGCTTTTTATAGCGCGAAGCGCGTCAGGTTTTTATGAGACGGCGCGGCGCACGGTACGCGCGACGCCAGCGCGCATAGCGCGCGGGATTTCAAATAAAAGCATTTTATTTGAAATCAGTATGAGACCAAAATTTTTCTGTGCCCCTCCCCTGTTTTTGGGCCGGTGTGCCCCGCGCCGCTTCAGCGGCGCGGGGCACACCGGCTCTTTTTGCCTTGCCGCCGCCGGGAAAGGCCGCATATTTTTCTGGTTTTGAACCAAGCTAATGGCATCTTGCGCTGCGGAGGTCTATACGCGATGGCAGAGAATCGATTGATCCACGAAAAATCTCCCTACCTGCTCCAGCACGCCGCCAACCCGGTAGACTGGTGGCCCTGGTGTCCGGAGGCGTTCCAGCGGGCCCGGGAATTGGACAGGCCGGTATTCCTGTCCATCGGCTACTCCACCTGTCACTGGTGCCACGTGATGGGCCGCGAGTCCTTTGAGGACCGGGAAGTGGCCGGCGTGCTGAACCGGGCCTTTGTGTCCATCAAGGTGGACCGGGAGGAGCGGCCCGATGTGGACGCGGTATATATGCGGGCCTGTCAGGCCCTCACCGGCAGCGGCGGCTGGCCCCTGACCGTGCTGCTGACGCCGGAGCAGAGGCCCTTCTGGGCGGGAACGTATCTGCCCCCCCGGGGACGGCGGGGTGAACTGGGCCTGGTGGGGCTGCTGGAGCGGGTAGAGACGCTGTGGCGGCGGGACCGGGGGCGGCTTCTGGCCGCCGGGGAGGCCCTCACCGCCCAGCTGACCGGGGGGGAGGCGCCGTCCCTGGCTCCCAGCCGGGACATGCTCCGCACCGCCCTGGCCCAGCTGAGCCGGGATTTTGACCGGACCAACGGGGGCTTTGGCGGCGCGCCCAAGTTCCCTGTGCCCCACACCCTGCTGTTTCTGCTGGAGTACGCCCAGCGGGAGGAGGACGTCCACGCTCTGGACATGGCGGAACTTACCCTGACCCAGATGGCCCGGGGGGGCCTTTTTGACCAGGTGGGCGGCGGGTTCTGCCGCTATGCCACCGACAACCGCTGGCTGGCGCCCCACTTTGAGAAAATGCTCTACGACAACGCTCTGCTGGCCTACGCATACCTCTCCGCCTTCGCCCAGACGGGCAAGGCCTTCTATGGCCGGGTGGCCCGCCGGACGCTGGACTACGCGCTCTCGGCCCTGGCCCTGCCCGGCGGCGGCTTTGCCTGCGGGGAGGACGCGGACAGCGGCGGGGAGGAGGGTGCCTTCTACCTCCTGACCCCCCACCAGGTGTCCCAGGCCCTGGGGGAGGAGGATGCCGCCGGCTTCTGCGCCTGGTTTGGCGTGGAGGAGGCGGGAAACTTTGCCGGGCGCAGCATCCCTCAGCTGCTGGATAACCCCCGCTATGCCCAGCCCTATCCGGCCGATCAGCTGGAACGGCTGGCCCGGTTTCGCCGGCAGCGGCTGGCCCTCCACCGGGATGATAAGGTCCTGACGGGCTGGAATGGGCTGATGATTGCCGCCCTGGCCCGGGGAGCCCGGGTACTGGGCGAGGAGCGGTATCTCCGGGCGGCGCAGACGGCCCGGCTCTTTTTAAAGACCCGGCTCACCACGCCGGAGGGGCGGCTTCTGCGCCGCTGGCGGGACCGGGAGGCCGCCGGCGCCGGACAGCTGGAGGACTATGCCTACTACCTCTGGGGCCTGCTGGAGCTGTATGCCGCCCACTTTTCCACCCAGGTCCTGCGGGAGGCGGCGGCGCTGGCGGACCGGCTGCTGGCGGATTTCTGGGACGAGGAGCGGGCTGGATTCTACCCCACCGCCCACCAGGGGGAACGGCTCATTGCCCGGCCCAAGGAGACCTATGACGGGGCCCTCCCCTCCGGCAACGCCGTGGCGGCCCTGGCCCTGCTGCGGCTGGGGCGTCTGACAGCCAGGGAGGAGTACCGCCAGGCGGCCCAGCGCCAGCTGGCCTGGCTGGCGGGAAATCTGCGGGACTACCCCGCCGGCCACACCTTTGCCCTGCTGGCTCTGTTGGAGGACATGCACCCCGGGCGGGAACTGGTGTGCACGGCGGCGGAGGGGGCCCCCGCGGAGCTCACCGCCCTGGCGGACCGGGTAAGCGCCCTGGTCAAGACCGGGGAAAACAGCCGCGCCCTGGCCCGGCTGGCCCCCTTTACCGCCGATTATCCCGTGCCGGAGACGGGAGAGGCATACTATCTCTGCCAGGACGGAGCCTGCCAGGAGCCGGTGCACGACCTGGCCAGCCTGCGCCGCCGCCTGGGGCCGTCAGGCGCCCGGGAGCGGCCCCGTGTGTGAAGGGAATGCGGCAGCGGCGCGGAGAGCCGGATGTAGCTGGCTCTCCGCGCCGCTGCTGTATGGTGAGGCGGCCTTAGTCGGCCATAAGGGACTCCAGTTCGTCGATGAGGGAGCCGAAGAGTTCCAGCGCCGCATTCACCGGCTCCGGGGTAGACATGTCCACCCCGGCAATCTTCAGCAGGCTCACAGGGTCGGTGGAGCAGCCGCCGGAGAGGAACTTCAGGTAGTCCTCCACAGCCGCCTCGCCGCCCTCCAGAATCCGCTTGCTCAGGGCCATGGCGGCGGAGAAGCCGGTGGCATACTGGTAGACATAGAAGTTCCGGTAGAAGTGGGGGATGCGGCTCCACTCCATCTCGATCTCCCGGTCCACAACCACGTCCTCGCCATAGTAGAACTTGTTCAGGCCGTAGTACAGCTGGCAGAGGGCCTCGGCGGTGAGAGTTTCCCCCCGCTCCGCCAGCCGGCTGGCCTCCAGTTCAAACTCCGCGAACATGGTCTGGCGGTACAGGGTGGTGCGGAACTGCTCCAGGAAGTAGTTGATGAGCACGGCCCGCTGCTTTTTATCCGTAGTTTTCTTCAGCAGATACTGCATGAGCAGGGCCTCGTTGCAGGTGGAAGCCACCTCCGCCACGAAGAGAACGTAGTCGGAGTACATGGGCCGCTGATACTTGCTGCTGAGATAGGAGTGCATGGCGTGGCCCATCTCGTGGGCCAAGGTAAACTCGCTGTTGAGGGTGTCCTTGTGGTTGAGCAGCACGAAGGGGTGCACCGGCGTGCCCATGGAGTAGGCGCCGGAGCGCTTGCCCTGGTTTTCGTAGATGTCCATCCACCGCTCCTGGAAGCTGCGGGAGAGGGCCTGGTGGTACTCCTCTCCCAGCACCCGGGTGGCCTCCAGCACCTCGCAGCGGGCCTGCTGGAAGGGGATCTCCTGCTCCGCCTCGGGAACCATGCTGGCGTAGATATCGTACATGTGCAGCTGCTCCAGGCCCATCACCTTTTTCCGCAGGGCCATATACCGGTACATTTTGTCCATGTTCTGGTGGACGGCCTGGATCAGGTTGTGATACACCGCCTCCGGCACCTCCACCGGCTGGAGGGAGCCCTCCAGGGCGCTGGCGTACTTCCTGGCCCGGGCGAAAAACACGTTCTTGCGCACCTCGGCGTTGAGCATGGCGGCCAGGGCGTTGCGGCTGGCGTCATAGACGCCGTAAAAGGCCTTGAAGGCGTTTTCCCGCAGCGTCCGGTCCCCGCTCTCCATCAGGGAGATGTAGGAGCCGTTGGTGAGGGAGTAGGTCTTTCCCTGGCTGTCGGTGACGGAGGGGAATTTCATATCGGCGTCGTTAAAGGCGTTGAAGATGCCGCTGGGGCCCCGGCCCACGTCGGCGGCGGCGGCCAACAGGTTCTCCTCCGCCGGGGACAGGGTGTGCTCCCGGCCCAGCCGGGCCCGGGTCAGGTACCGGCGGTAGGTCTCCAGTTCCGGCTTCTCCCGGTAAAACCGGTCCAGGGTTTCGTCGGGGATGGCCACCAACTCCGGCCCCTCAAAGGCCGTGGCGCTGCCCAGGGCCACCACGAAGGTGTAGCAGCGGCCCTTCATGGCCTGATAGGTGGGATTGGCGGTGTCCTCGTCGTTGCGCAGGAAAGCGTAGCAGAACAGCTTCTCCACCCGGGTATTGGTCTGCTCCAGCCAGGTCAGATAGTCGTACAGGGTCTGGGCGCTCTCCCCCAGCCGCCCCTGGTAGGCGGCGGCCTGGGTGGTCAGGCTCTGGCTGGCGTCAAACTCCGCCTGCCACGCCTCGTCTGTGGCAAAGAGGTCCGCCGTATTCCAGCAGCCCGCCGGGTCCATGTCACTTCTTTTGAGAATTTCCATATCCTTAGCCATACATACCTCCATAGTCGATACGGCGTCTTGACGCCGGCCTTCTCACACAAGATTGTAGCATGCTTTTTAAAAAAGAACAAGGGAGGGGGCTTGTAAAAACCAGTCAATCCGGTAGAATGAAATCAGAAACCTGACCCGCCGGTCAAAGGGAGGAGGGACGCCCATGGCGGAGCCGTTCCGGCAGCTGCCCCGGGAGAAACAGGGGCGTATCATGCAGGCGGCGCTGGAGGAATTTGCGGAGAAGGACTACAAGAGGGCCAGTACCGACGATATTGCCGCCCGGGCGGGCATCTCCAAGGGCCTGCTGTTTTACTACTATAAAAATAAGGAGTCCCTGTATCTGGACCTGGTGCGGAGTGTAAAGGAGCGGATAGAGGCCCATCTGCATCTGCAGGAACTGGCGGGGCTGACGGATTTCTTTGACATTCTGGAATACGGCGTCCGGGAGAAGCTGACCTACCTGCGGACTATGCCCCACAGCCTGCATTTTTCCCTCAGAATGTACTATGCCGGGGACAGCGGCCTCGGCATAAAACTCCAGCGCTACACCGTGGATCTGGTGGACAGGATGACCGAGCAGTACTTCGGCCATGTGGACCGGGAGAAGTTCAAGCCCGGCGTTACCCCCCTCCAGGCGCTGGATCTGCTGATGTACCTGGCCGACGGCTATGTGCACATGCAGCGCATGGCGGGGCGGGAACTGGACCTGGATGAGATGATGGAGCAGTATGTCCTGTGGCGGGACATGGTGCGCCAGTATGTGTATAAGGAGGAGTACCAATGAGCGAAGCGATTATCCGGGCCAGGGGCCTGACCAAGGGCTATGGCGGCGGCCGGGGGGTGCAGGGCCTGGATCTTGCGGTGGACCAGGGGGAGGTCTTTGGCTTCCTTGGCCCCAATGGGGCGGGAAAAACCACCACCATCCGCCTGCTCATGGGATTTATCCGCCCCGACGGGGGCACGGCGGAGGTGCTGGGGCGGCCCTGCTTTGCCCAGGCCGCGGTCGTCCACGGGGATGTGGGGTATCTGCCCGGGGAACTGGCCCTGATGGATGATCTGACAGGCTGGCAGTTTATCCGCCTGATGGCGGATATGCGGGAACTGGGGGATCTGGGCCGAGCCAGAGAACTGGCGGAGCGGTTTCAGCTGGATGCCGGCGTAGGGCTTCGGAAAATGAGCAAGGGCACCCGGCAGAAGGTGGGGCTGGTGTGCGCCTTTATGGCCCGGCCCCGGCTGCTGCTTCTGGATGAGCCCACCAGCGGGCTGGACCCGCTGATGCAGAACCTGTTTATTGAACTGCTGCTGGAGGAGAAGGCCCGTGGGACCACGGTGCTGCTCTCCAGCCACCTCTTTGAGGAGGTGGAGCGGACCTGCGACCGGGTGGCCATCCTGCGGGCGGGCCGCCTGGTGGCAGTGGAGACTGCCGCCAGCCTCCGCCGGGGCAGGGTGCTGCACTTCACGCTGGCCACGGAGCAGGACGCTGCCGGCCTGGCGGCGGCCCTGGAGGGAGCGGAGCGATCCGGCGACCGGGTGGCCGTGACGGTGACGGACCCGGCGGCCCTGCCGGCCCTTTTGGCCCGGGCCTCCACCTTCCCGGTGGTGGATCTGGAGGCCCGGGGCCAGTCCCTGGAGGAACTGTTTCTGCATTTTTATGGAGGTGAGGCGTAATGCTGTGCTGGCCCCTGCTGCGGCGCGAGATTCGCGCCAACTATAAGATTCTGCTGATTTTCTGCGCCGTATTCACCCTGTACGGGGCGGTGATTGTGGGGATGTTTGACCCCAAACTGGGGGAGAGCCTGAACGCCATGGCGGCCAGCATGCCGGAGCTCTTTGCCGCCTTCGGCATGTCAAACCCCGGCAGCACCCTGCTGGAGTTTTTGGTGAACTATCTCTACGGCTTCCTCTTCGTATGCCTGCCGGTGGTCATGATCCTGATCCTGGTAAACCGGCTGCTGGCGCGGTATGTGGACCGGGGAGCCATGGCCTGGCTGCTGGCCAGTCCCCACCCCCGCTGGAAGCTGGCGCTGACCCAGGGGAAGGTGCTGGGCCTGCTGGTGCTGGCGGCCGCGGTGTGGAATACGGCGCTGTGCCTGGCGCTCAGCGCGCTTTTGTTTCCGGGGGAACTGGATGTGCGGCGGTTCCTGCTGGTAAATGTGGGCCTTCTGGGGCTGCTGCTGTTTTTCTCCGGGCTGTGCTTCGCCAGCGCCTGTCTCTTTACGGACAGCCGGTACGCCCTGGGCGTGGGCGGCGGGCTCTGCGGAGCGTTTGTTTTGGTGCAGATGCTCAGCCAGGTGGGTGAGGATCTTTCGTGGCTGCGCTGGGCCACCCCGCTGACTCTCTTTGACGCCGGCGCTATCGCCGCCGGGGAGCCGGGGGCCCTGGCCCTGGCCATTCCCCTGTACCTGGGGGCGGCGGCCCTGTTCGCCCTGGGAATCTGGCGGTTTTCCCGAAAGGATCTGTGCCTGTAGAGACACAGAAAACACCCGGCGGCGCTGCTGTATGGCAGTGCCGCCGGGTGTTGATATATGTTTGCTGTCCGCGGTTTTATACTAAAACCTGATAAAAAGCTTGAAAAGCTTTTTATAGCGCGAAGCGCGTCAGGTTTTTATGAGACGGCGCGGCGCACGGTACGCGCGACGCCGGCGCGCATAGCGCGCGGGATTTCAAATAAAAGCATTTTATTTGAAATCAGTATGACACGCCGGTGAGATCGAAGGACGGCGTGTACTCCGCTCTGGCGGAGGAGAGGTCCTGGCAGTACCCGGACCGGATGCCCACATTCTCCATATAGGCCAGAGCCGCCCGGTATTCCCCGCCGGTCACACGCCGGGCCAGCAGGCCCCGGGCCCCCGGCTGGGGGGTGTATTGGGCCATGAGGGAGAAGAGCACCTGCCCCGGACGGAACCGCTCCGCCACATAGTCCATCACCGCCTTGGCGTTGGCCAGGCCGCCGGGTAGCAGCAGGTGCCGGATCAAAACCCCCCGCTTGAGAAGGCCGTCCTCCAGCACATAGTCTCCGCTCTGGCGGACCATCTCCTCAATGGCGGCGGCCGCCGCCGGGAAGTAGTCCCCGGCGCCGCTGTACCGCTCTGCTAGGACGCTGTCCCCATACTTCAGGTCCGGCAGCCACACCTGGACCCGGCCCTCCAGGCTCCGCAGGGTCTCCACCCGCTCGTATCCTCCGGTGTTCCACACCACCGGCACCGGCAGCGGCTCCTCCAGCGCCTGACGGATGGCCAGGGCGAAGGGGGTGGGGCTGACCAGGTTGATGTTGTGGGCCCCCTGGGCAATGAGGGATTGAAAGATCTCCCGCAGCCGTACGGGGGAGACGGGCCGCCCGAAGTTTTCCCGGCTGAGGCGCCCGTTCTGGCAGAACACGCACCGGAGCACGCAGCCGGAGAAAAACACCGCCCCGCTGCCCCGCTCCCCGCTGATGCAGGGCTCCTCCCACCGGTGCAGCGCCGCCCGGGCCACCACCGGCAGGCTGGGCTGTCCGCAGAAGCCCGCTCCCCGGTCCTCCGTCCGCTCCGCGCCGCACCGGCGGGGGCAGAGGTTACAGATCATCTTCCCCTGCCGCCTCCCGGCGCCGGGCAAAGTCCGGCCCCAGATCCCCGGCCATCCAGTGGCGCCGGCAGAGGCCGATATACTTGTCGTTGGCCCCCAGCACCACCTGGGCGCCCTCCTTGAGGACCCGCCCCCGCTCGTCAAAGCGGGCGTTGAAGGTGGCCTTCTTGCCGCACCAGCAGATGGTTTTGACCTCCTCGATTTTGTCCGCCATTACCAGCAGCTCGTAGCTGCCGGGAAACAGTTCCCCCTTGAAGTCCGCCCGCAGGCCATAGCACATGACGGGGATACCGCACTCGTCCACCAGGTACACCAGGTAGTGGACCTCCTCCTTGGTGAGGAACTGGGCCTCGTCCACAATGATGCAGGCGTTTTGCTGCAGTTCCATGGGGTTCAGCTTCTGCAACTCGTCGAAGTAGATGCAGGGGTGAGTCAGGCCGATGCGGGAGACCACCATGTGGTCCCCGTCCCGGGTGTCGATCCGGGGCTTCACCAGCAGGGTCTGCTGGCCCCGCTCCTCGTAGTTGAACCGGGCCATCAGGGCGTTGGCCGTCTTGCTGGAGCCCATGGCCCCATATTTGAAATACAGCTGTGCCATCGTATATCTCTGCCTCCGTCAGTTTTTCAGAATATCCTTTGCCGCCGCCAGGAACCGGGAAAAGGCGCTGGGCACCGCCAGCTGCTCCAGCTGCGGGCCGTCCACCCAGGTAAGGCCGGCGCCCTCACCCTTCACGGTCAGCACATAGCCGGTCATCCGCCACTCCACGTGGGTGAAGAGGTGCCGGGCAGTCAGCCTCTCCCGCCACTCCAGGGCGGCGAGGCCCCATTGGGCCAGGGGATCCCCGGCCCGGGCCTCCTCCAGCGCGCCGGGGACATGGGGAAATTCCCACAGCCCCGCCAGCAGACCCTCCGGCTCCCGCTTGCGCATCGCCACCCGGCCATTCCGTGCCAGCAGGTACACGGTCATCTCCTCCAGCCGGCGCTCCCCACGCCTGCTCCGCACGGGCAGTGCCCCCTCCAGCCCCAGGCGGTGGGCCTGGCACAGAGGGGAGAGGGGGCAGGCGCCGCAGTCCGGCGCCCCGCCGGGCAGACACACCGTGGCCCCCAGATCCATCAGCGCCTGGTTAAACTCCCCGGGCCGGTCTGTGGGCGTGGCGGACTCCATCCACGTCTCGAAGTTTTTTTTCACCTTGGGGTCCAGAATGTTCTCCCCCACGTTGGCCACCCGGGCCGCTACCCGCAGCACGTTGCCGTCCACGGCGGGCACCGGCTGCCCGAAAGCGATGGACGCCACCGCCCCGGCGGTGTAGCGCCCCACCCCCGGCAGAGCCAGCAGCCCGTCCCGGTCCTCCGGGAACCGGCCGCCCCGGTCCAGGGCGATGATCTGGGCCGCCCGCTTCAGGTTTCTGGCCCGGCTGTAGTACCCCAGACCCTGCCACAGCTTCATCAGCGTCTCATCGTCCACCGCCGCCAGGGACTCCACCGTAGGCAGCGCCTCCATCCAGCGCTGGTAGTAGGGCACCACAGCCGCCACCCGGGTCTGCTGCAGCATAATTTCCGACACCCACACCCGGTAGGGGTCCCGGGTACCCCGCCAGGGCAGGCTCCGCTTGTGAATGTCGTACCACGCCAAAAGCGGCTCCGCCATGGCCGCCAGCCGCTGCTGATTTTCCATCCTTACCTCCTCAGGCTTGTCCATCCGCTCCCCTTGGAGCGACGCAAAGCGTCAAAAAGCGTTCCGGCAGGACGCGCCCGCCGCATTATCCGAACCGGGTGGCAAAGCCGCACCGGCGGCAGAGGGGCTCGGCTGGGACGCCCTGTGAGAAGCCGTCGTAGAGGGCCCTGGCCCGGGGCCCCGCCAGAATTTCGTCCAGGGACTGGGAAAACAGGTTCCCCAGGGGGATGTCCCCCTCGTGATCCAGGCAGCAGGGCGCCACCGTGCCGTCCACCAGCACCGCCACCTGATCCCGCAGGGCCAGGCAGAAGCGGGTGTCCCGCTCCGGGGCGGAGAGTTCCGGCCAGTCAAACCGCTCCGCCTGCTCCAGGTATACCCGCTCCATCAGCCGCCAGCTGCCCGGCCGGGGCTGGGGCAGGGAGAGAGGGTGGGTACCCAGCCGCCGGGATAAAAAGTCCAGAATTTCTCCGTTGCGCCGGTCAGCCCCGCCGATGTTCCACAGCCGCAGGGCGCAGATGCAGCCCCGGCTGGCGGCGGCGCCGGCGAAGTCCCACGCCTGGGACAAATAGCCCTCCAGAGACCCCGCGCCGTTGCCCTCCATGGCGTGGAGGGAGATGCTGACCTTGTGGAGGGCGGGGGCGGAGAGCAGCACCGGCCCTCCGCTGGAAAGCAGGGTGCCGTTGGTGGTCAGACACACCCGAAAGCCCAGGCCCCCGGCAATAGCCAGGATTTGCTCCAGCGCCGGGTGGAGCAGCGGCTCCCCCATGACGTGGAGGTACAGGTAGGACACATGGCGGCGCAGCTTCCGGGCCAGAAGCAGGAAGCGCTCCGGGGACAGATCCTCCGGCGGGCGCCGGGTGCCGGGGCAGAAGGAACAGCGCAGGTTGCAGCGATTGGTGATCTCCACATAGGCCCGCTTCAACACGGCGCTCCCTCCCCTCCGCGCCCGGCGGCGCGCTGTCATAGTAGGCTTAGTGTACCACAGCCCCCCGGCCTTTTGCAACCGGCAGGACGACGAAAGGGGGCGGGCCCCGGAGGGGAGATATCCCCGGTTTTTGCCCAAAAGGTGCGGCTTTTGCGAAAAACCTGTTGACAAAGGGATAAAATGCCCGTATAATAGCCACGGGCTGTAAGGCCCCACAATTTCATACCTTATCAAGAGTGGCGGAGGGAACGGCCCGATGAAGCCACGGCAACCTGCCTGCGGGCAAGGTGCCAATTCCGGCGGTCAGCGCAAGATGAGGAAAGCAACGCTTCCAAAACACGCCGCACCGGCGTGTTTTTCTCGTTTTGCAGGGATTTTTTGCGAAAGAAAGTGAGGACAATATGGCACATCGTATTTTTACTTCTGAATCTGTTACCGAGGGGCATCCCGACAAGGTCTGTGACCAGATCTCCGACGCGGTGCTGGACGCCATCCTGGCCCAGGATCCCAATGGGCGGGTGGCCTGTGAGACGGTTACAACCACGGGGCTGGTGATGGTTATGGGGGAGATCTCCACCAGCTGCTATGTGGACATCCCCGGCTTGGTCCGCCGCACCGTGGAGGAGATCGGCTATAACGACCCCGCCTACGGCTTTGACGCCAAGGGCTGCGCCGTCATGACCACCATTGATGAGCAGAGCGGGGATATTGCCATGGGCGTGGACGGAGAGAGCGAGGAGGAGATCGGCGCCGGGGACCAGGGCATGATGTTTGGCTATGCCTGCGACGAGACGCCGGAACTGATGCCCGCCCCCATCGCCATGGCCCACGCCCTCTGCCGCCGTCTGGCCCAGGTCCGCAAGAGCGGGGAACTGAAGTGGCTGCGGCCCGACGGCAAGAGCCAGGTCACGGTGGAGTACGACGAGGCGGGGAACATCCTCCGCTGCCCCGCCATCGTGGTGTCCACCCAGCACGATCCGGACATTGCTATCGGAGCCCTGCGGGAGGCCGTCGTAGAGACGGTGGTGAAGCCTGTGATCCCGGAAAAGTATATCGACGGCTCCACCCAGTTCTATATCAATCCCACCGGTCGCTTTGTCGTGGGCGGCCCCGTGGGGGACAGCGGCCTCACCGGCCGGAAGATCATTGTGGACACCTACGGCGGCTCCGCCAGCCATGGCGGCGGCTGCTTCAGCGGCAAGGACCCCACCAAGGTGGACCGCTCCGCCGCCTATATGGCCCGGTATGTGGCCAAGAACATCGTGGCCGCGGGCCTGGCCCGGCGCTGCCACATTGAGTTGGCCTACGCCATCGGCGTCAGCCATCCCGTGAGCGTGCTGGTGGACAGCCAGGGCACCGGTGTGGTCAGCGACGAGAAGCTGAGCCAGGTAGTGCGGGATCTCTTCGACCTGCGCCCCGGTAAGATCATCTCCCGGCTGGATCTCCGCCGCCCCATCTACCGGCAGACCGCCGCCTACGGCCACTTTGGCCGCACCGACATCGACCTGCCCTGGGAGCGCACGGATATGGTCCAGGCCCTGAAGGCCGCCCTTTAACCGGCAAAATACCCGGCCCCGCATCAGCGGGGCCGGGTATTTTAACACTGTCCCGGTTTACGCGCCCCAGATATCCCGGAGGGTGCGCCAGGCGTTGCGCCAGCAGATTTTTTCCAGTTCCTCCGGGGAGAAATGCCGCTCCAGCGCCTGGACCAGCTGGCCCATGCCGCCGTAGTCCCCGAAGGACAGGACGCTGCGGATCCCGTCAAAATCGGAGCCCAGGGCCAGCACATCGACTCCTGCGGCGCGCCGCATGTGCAGCAGATGGCGGGCGATGTCCTCTGCATCGGTGCGGTTTTCCTCCGGGCCCCGGACCGGGTGGAGGAAGTCGGCGCAGAAGTTGACGCCGACCACGCCCCCTTTGTCCGCCAGCGCCCGCAGCTGCCGGTCTGTCAGGTTCCGCCGGTGGTCCCGGAGGGCCCTGGCGCAGGAGTGGGAGGCCACGAAGGGCCCCCGGGCGTACCGGGCCACATCCCAGAAGCCCCCCTCGGACAGGTGGGACACGTCCACGGCCATGCCCAGTTCTCCCATCCGGCGCACCGCCTCAATGCCAAAGGGCTTCAGCCCCTGGCTGTGGGCGGCGCCGTCGTCACTGTTGGGGTAGCCCAGGGAGTTCTCGTAGTTCCAGGTGAGGGCCACCATGCGCACCCCCATGGTCTGGTAGTCCTCCAGCCGCTCCAGATGCCCCTCCAGGGAGACCGCGTCCTCTACGGTCAGGATGGCGCTCATCAGCCCCCTGCGGTGGTTTTCCTCCACCTCCGCCATGGAGCGGGCCTGGACGATGGCGCCGGCGTTGGCCGCCATCTCCCGGCGGAAGGCCTCCCAGGCCCGGTGGACATAGGCCTCCGGGCCGTCGGTGATACCGCGGCGGCTGGCGGCGGCGTGGGTGGGGACGAAGATGGCGAAGCACTGGGCCATACAGCCGCCCTGGCGCAGCTTCTCCAGGCTGATGTGCGCCCTCTGGTTGCCGGCCAGGGACTCGCCGTCGTAAAAGCGCATGATGGTGTCGCAGTGGAGATCGATGATCTGCATGGGTGATTCCTCCCCTGGTTGTCAGTAGATGTGTGGATTCCGCCTCCGGGGCGGGCTACAGCAGAAAGGTCAGCCTCTGGTGGAGGTTGCGGATCTCCACCTGCTCCTGCCCCGGGGCAAATTCTCCGTCCAGGGACCAGGGGAAGCGCTCCTCCGTGCGTACGGTGACGCCCGTCACGTGCCGGAAAATGACCCCCGCCCCGTCATAGTCCTGGAGCAGCAGGCTGCGGATCAGGCCCTGGAGCGCGGCTGCAGACTTGGGGTTGGGCACCAGCAGCATCTCGAAGCGCCCGTCGTCCAGCACCACCCACTGGCTCTGCAGCTTCATCAGTCCCCCCACGCTGGTGGCGTTTGTCACCGCGCCGAAGAGGAACTCCCCGTCGAAGCACTCGTCTCCGGCGGTAATGGCGGCCTGATAGGGCCGCAGGGTGGACAGGTCCTTCGCCCCCTCCAGAATATAGGCCAGGTGGCCCAGATCGTTTTTCACGTTCTGCGGGGCGCTGTAGGACGCCTTGGTGAAGGCGCCGAAGGAGGCCACGTAGACAAAGGGGCGGCCGTTGAAGCTGCCCACATCCAGCAGGCGGCCGGGGCTGGCGGTAATCAGCCGGGCGGCCTCCAGGGGCTGGTCCGGCAGGCGCAGGCTGGCGGCGAAGTCGTTGGTGCTGCCGCTGGGGATGTACCCCAGGGGCGGGGCGGCGGCCAGGGCCATGGCCCCTGTGACCACCTCGTTAAGGGTGCCATCCCCGCCGCAGCAGACGATCCGGTCATAGCGGCCCCCCTCCTCCTCCACCATCCGGGCGGCGTGACCCTGGCCCTGGGTCTGGCGCAGATCCACCAGGTAGCCCTCCTGGCAGAAGTGGGCGATCACGTCATAGAGCGGCGCGGTGGACCGGGTGCGGCCCGCCTTGGGATTGACGATGAAAAGCAGTGTCCTGGCCATGGAAGATTCTCTCCTTAGAACCGAAGATTTCGTAAAGAATGGATTAAGTTTCTTTTAGTAGAGTATAACATGGGGGGGAACCTATTGCAATCGCGGGAAAAGTTGGGTAAGATAAATAAAAAGGAAATTTTGCGCGGAGGCGGCTTATGAAACGGGACAACCACTACATCCAATGGGGACTGACCGCCGTTGGCGTGGTCTGTACGATCCTGCTCTTTTACGATGTGTTCTTTCGCAGCAGCACCGTTATGCTGTATTTGAGGAAGCTGGTGACGATCCTGGCCCCCGTGCTCTACGGCTTCGCCCTGGCCTACCTGCTCACGCCTCTGGTGAACTGGTTTGAGACGATTTTTTTCCGCTATGACCGCAAAACCGGCGGAAAAATGAAGCCGCTGGGCAAGTGGCTGCGGGCGGCGTCCATTCTGCTCAGCTGGCTGGTAGTGGCGGCAATGCTGTATGCCTTTATGAGCGTGCTGCTGCCGGAACTGTACAAGAGTGTGCTGCAGCTGGCGGCCAATGCGGAGGGGTACTACTGGACCATTGTGGCCTGGGTACAGGGCCTGCTGGAGGACAATCCGGACTTTGCCCAGAAGGCGGCGGAGGTGATCAACGCCTACTACCAGGACGCGCTCACCTGGCTCAGTGACCGGCTGGTGCCCCAGATTCAGGTGGCGGTCCAGGCGGTGACAGGCGGCGTGGTGGGTGTGCTGGTGTTCCTGAAGAACCTGCTGATCGGCGTCATCATATCCGTCTATCTGCTGGCCACCAAGGAGACCTTTGCCGCCACCGGCTGCAAGCTGAGCTACACCTTTCTCCCCGAGGAGCGGGCGGCGCTGCTGATTCGGGGGGTGAAGGCCACCAACCGGATTTTCAGCGGCTTTGTCCGGGGCAAGCTGCTGGATTCCCTGATTATCGGCATTCTGTGCTTCTTTTTCTCCAGCCTCTTCGCCTTCCCCTATGCCCCCCTGGTGAGCCTGGTGGTGGGCGTCACCAATGTGATCCCCTTCTTCGGGCCCTTCCTGGGGGCCATCCCCAGCGCCTTTCTCATCCTGCTGGACAGCCCCATCAAGTGCCTGTACTTCATCCTCTTTATCTTTGCGCTCCAGCAGTTTGACGGCAATATCCTTGGCCCCAAGATCCTGGGGGACAGCACCGGCCTGTCCAGCTTCTGGGTCATCGTGGCTATCCTGGTGGGGGGCGGTGTAGGCGGCGTGCTGGGCATGTTTTTGGGGGTGCCGGTGTTCGCCTGCATATATACCGGCGTGCGCACCTACTCCGCCTACCGGCTGAAAAGGCGGGGCCTGCCCACGGATACCGCCAGCTATGCCACCCACGAGCCGGTTTGGCCGGAGGACGCCTCCGGCGCCGGGGACGGGAAGAAGGGCTAGCCCCGTCCCGGCTTTCGGAGAAAAATTGGAGAATATACCCTCTTGGCAAGATCATGCCAAGGGGGTATACTTTTTTTAGACAGAATTTGACAGCGGGAGAGGAGAGCGGCCATGGGAGAATTTTGGAGGCGGCACAGGGGCGTACATTGCTGGGCGCTGGGGGTGCTGGCCCTCTTTGCCCTCTACTGGTGGGCGATCAGCAGCCGGGGGACGGCCAATGCCGTGTCCGGCGTGACCCAGGCGCTGAAGGACGGGTATGCCCGGCTCTGGTACTGCGTCCCCTTTTCGGTGGTGGAGTGGCTGTACGCAGCGTTTATCCTGGGGGTCCTGGCCTGGGTGGCGGTGCTTATGCACCGGCTGCGGACCCGGCCCCACCGTTGGCGCACCGCGTACGGCGGCCTGCTGGGGCTTGCCTGCTATTTTCTCACCGCCTGGGGGCTCTACTGCCTGCTGTGGGGGGTGAACTACTACGCCGACGGTTTTCAGGAGCGCAGCGGTGTGTATGCCCAGCCCGTATCGGTGGAGGAGCTGGAGCGGGTGACAAGGGATTTTGCCGCCCGCCTGGGAGATCTGGCGGACCAGGTGGAGCGGGATGAGAAGGGCGTATTCGCCGTGCCCCGGGACGATATTTTCGCCGCCAGCACGGCGGTGTACGCCAACCTGTCCCGGACCTTTCCATTTCTGGAGCGGGAGGACCGGGTGCCCAAACGGATGGTGTTCTCCCGGCTCTTCTCCGCCATGAACTTCACCGGCTTCTACAGCCCCTACACCGGAGAGTCCAACCTGAATGTGGACAGCCCCGCCTGCCTGCTGCCCGCCAACATCGCCCACGAACTGGCCCATCAGCGGGGCATTGCCTCCGAGCAGGAGTGCAACTTCCTGGCGGTGGCGGCCTGCCTGGCCAGCGACGATGCGGCGTACCGGTACTCCGGCTGCCTCATGGGCTACATCCATTTGGGCAACGCCCTCTACAGCGCCCACCGGGAGCGGTGGGCGGCGGTGTATGAGAGCCTCCCGGACACGGTGCGGGCGGATCTGGCAAGCCACAGCGCCTACTGGGGCCAGTTTGAGGGCCTGACCGCCGCAGTGAGCAAAAAGATTTATGACACCACACTGAAAAGCTACGGCCAGACGGACGGGATTCGCAGCTATGGCACGGTGGTGGATCTTCTGGTGGCGTACTATTGAGCATAAAAGGGGCGGCCC
>CDZQ01015068.1_pt1 | contig 22336 bp, 15 predicted proteins | sample 554831 | NCBI WGS metagenome assembly CDZQ01 (sample SAMEA3182112, study PRJEB8094) | gut metagenome | biome: human; feature: gut; material: Stool; isolation source: human stools | place: Canada | collected 2013-05-06
GGCCTGGGCGGTGCGCTTGCCGTTGCGGGTCTGGAGCATGTAAAGCTTACCGTGCTCAATGGTGAACTCCATGTCCTGCATGTCCTTGTAGTGCTGTTCCAGGGTATTGGCAATCTTGACAAACTCATCATAGACGGCGGGGTTGGTGTCCTTGAGGTGGTCAATCGTCTGGGGAGTACGGATGCCGGCCACCACGTCCTCGCCTTGGGCGTTCATCAGGAACTCACCGTACAGCTTGCGCTCGCCGGTAGCGGGATCCCGAGTGAAGGCCACGCCGGTGCCGGAGTCGTCACCCATGTTGCCGAACACCATGGACTGGACGTTGACGGCGGTACCCCAGGAGTAAGGAATGTCGTTCATGCGCCGGTAGACATTGGCGCGGGGGTTATCCCAGGAGCGGAACACAGCCTTGACGGCCTCCATGAGCTGGACTTTGGGGTCAGAGGGAAAGTCGGTACCCATACGCTCTTTATAATAGGCCTTGAACTGGCCCACCAGCTCCTTGAGGTCTTCGGCGCCCAGCTCGGAATCCAGCTTAACCCCCCGGTCCTCCTTCATGACACTCAGCAGCTCCTCGAACTTGTCCTTGGGCAGTTCCATGACCACGTCGGAGAACATCTGGATGAAGCGTCGGTAGGCATCGTACACAAAGCGGGGATTGCTGGTCAGAGCGGTGAGGCCCTCGGCAACCTCGTCATTGATGCCAAGGTTCAAAATCGTGTCCATCATGCCAGGCATGGAGGCTCGGGCACCGGAGCGTACGGACACCAGCAGGGGATTGGAGGCGTCGCCCAGCTTCTTGCCGGTGATCTCTTCCAGCTTGCCCAGATAGGTCTGGATCTCCTCCTGAATCTCAGGGGCGATGGTGCGTCCATCCTCATAATAACGGGTGCAGGCCTCGGTAGTGACGGTGAAGCCCTGGGGGACAGGCATGCCCAAATTGGTCATCTCAGCCAGGTTGGCACCCTTGCCGCCCAGCAGCTCCCGCATGGAGCCGTTGCCCTCGGAAAATAGATAGACGTATTTTTGACTCATTGGTTCTTTTCCCTCCGTTGGCTTAATTGCGGGCCAGATCGGTCGGTCCGCGTTGTCTAGATATGCGATATGATTTTAGTCGAAAGGTCCCAAAAAGTCAAGAGGACAAAAAAGTATAGTTGTTAATTCTGCGTAAAGAATGAAAATGAGGATAGAACATATGAATATGGGAAAAGCATGGCCGCATGAGATAGGAGCGCAGCGGGCCAGGGCAGCTTGCAATTCCCTCCGCAGTGCCGTATAATAAAACTTATCTTGTTTCGCGGTGGGCGCCAAGGGAGGCGCGGCGCGGGTCGCGCGCCAATCCAATGGGGGATCCTCGGCGGATGGTAAGGGACGGATGAAAAATGGCAATCCATGAGGAATGTGGAGTATTTGGAATCTACGATCCGGCGGGAAGTTGCGCCCAGAGCGCCTATTATGGGCTGTACGCCCTCCAGCACCGGGGCCAGGAGGCCTGCGGCATAGCTACTATGAACGGGCTAGAGATGAAGTGCCACAAGGATGTGGGGCTGGTGGGAGACGTGTTTTCCCGGGAAATCTTGGACGAGTTGGGCGGAACCATGGCGGTGGGCCATGTGCGCTACTCCACCACCGGCGGCTCCCGCCGGGAGAACGCCCAGCCTCTGACATTAAGTTACGTCAAGGGCACCTTTGCGGTGGCCCACAACGGCAATCTGGTTAATGTGGACAATCTGCGCCGCCACTATGAGTACCGGGGCGCTATTTTCCATACCTCCACTGATTCTGAGATCATCTCGTACATCATTGCCCAGGAACGGTTGCTCTGCCCCTCCATTGAGCGGGCGGTGGCCAATGCGGTCCGGCAGCTGCGGGGAGCTTTTTCCCTGGTGGTAATGAGTTCGCGGAAGCTCATTGCCGCCCGGGACCCATGGGGGTTCCGTCCCCTGTGTATCGGCAAGCGGGGGGACGCCTGGATTTTTGCCTCGGAGTCCTGTGCGCTGGACAGCGTGGGCGCCGCCTTTATCCGGGATGTAGAACCCGGTGAGGTAGTCTATGTAGACGTCTCTGGACAGCTCCAGTCTATCCGAGATGACTGTGGGAGCCGGAGAACCAGCCTGTGTATTTTCGAGTACCTGTATTTTGCCCGCCCGGACAGCGTCATTGACGGCCAGTCTGTCCACGATGCCCGCATCCTAGCCGGACGGTATCTGGCCCGGGAGCATCCGGTGGAGGCGGATGTGGTTATCGGCGTGCCCGATTCCGGGCTGAACGCCGCCAAGGGCTACGCTTTGGAGTCTGGTATCCCCTACAATGATGGTCTCATCAAAAACCGTTATGTAGGTCGGACGTTTATTCAGCCCGGACAGGAGAACCGGGAGTTAGCGGTGCGACTTAAACTCAACCCCCTGCGGTCCTCTATTTCGGGCAGACGGGTGGTGGTCATCGACGACTCCATCGTCCGCGGCACTACCTCCCGCCAGTTGGTGCGCCTGCTGCGGGAGGCGGGGGCTAAGGAAGTACATATGTTCTCATCTGCGCCCATGTTCATCGCCCCGTGCTATTTTGGCACAGATATTCCCTCCAAGCGGGAGCTGATTGCCTGTAACTACACGATGGAAGAAATGCGGCAGTTCATCGGGGCGGACAGTCTGGGATTTTTGTCTTTAGACAGCTTGAAAAAAATTACTCCGGAGTGTCGGTGCGGATTCTGTGACGGCTGTTTTACCGAGCGGTATCCTATTCCAGTGGAGGAGGAAAACCAGGGAACCTGAGAAATTGGTGAAATTCACAAATGACGATATTAGACGGTAACAAAAGGGAGAAAATGCAATAAAATTTTGCATCCATGCAAAAATAAGTTGACAAAATTAAGCTTGAAGGATATACTAACCTCATTAGTGAGAGAACAAAGGCGTTCCGGTCCTCCGTGGATCAGGGCGCCTTTCTCCATAAAGGAGAGAAGCTTGTTCTATTCCTAGCAAACCCGACTATACATGTGAAAAGGGGATATCGATATGACAGGCTATACCAAGGAAGACATTATCCGTATCGTGAGGGAGGAAGACATTAAATTTATCCGTCTCCAATTTACCGACATCTTCGGCCAGCTGAAGAATGTGGCGATTACCGCATCTCAGATCGAAAAGGCGGTCAATGACCAGATTATGTTCGATGGTTCTTCCATCGAGGGGTTTGTCCGGATTGATGAGTCTGACCAGTACCTTTATCCGGATTTAAAGAGCTTCCGTATTTTTCCTTGGCGGCCGCAGCACGGAAAAGTGGCCCGCTTGATCTGTGACGTGCACAATCCCGATGGAAGCCCCTTTGTGGGCGACCCGCGCTATGTGCTCAAGCGGGTGATCCAAAAGGCTAAGGATATGGGCTTCGACCGGTTCAATGTAGGACCAGAAGCGGAGTTTTTCCTGTTCCAGACCGATGAGGAAGGTAAGCCTACCACCAAGACGAACGACGAGGCGGGGTACTTTGATTTGGGACCTCTGGACCATGGTGAGTCTACTCGACGGGAGATCTGCCTGGCCCTGGAGCAGATGGATTTTGAGATTGAGGCGTCCCATCATGAAGTGGCGCAGGGCCAGCATGAGATCGACTTCAAGTACGCTGAGGCGCTTCATGCTGCGGACAATATCATGACGTTTAAGCTGACGGTTAAGACCCTGGCCCAGAAAAACGGCCTACACGCCACCTTTATGCCAAAGCCCATCTTCGGCATTGCCGGCTCTGGTATGCATATCAATATGTCTTTGTTCCGAGACGGGCGGAACATGTTCTACGACCCGGATGGGGAGAAGGGGCTGTCAAAAACCGCTTATTCCTTCATTGCCGGTATTATGGCCCACATGAAAGGCATGGCTGCCATCACCAATCCCCTGGTCAACTCCTATAAGCGGCTGGTACCTGGTTATGAGGCACCTTGTTACATGGCATGGTCCGCCTCCAATCGGTCCGCCCTGATTCGGATTCCCGCCGCCCGCGGCCAGTCCACTCGGGTGGAGCTGCGCTGCCCCGATCCGTCCTGCAACCCCTATCTTGCCCTGGCCGTTTGCCTGGCCGCTGGCCTGGATGGCATCGAAAAAGGAATGACTCCACCTCCCGAGATTACCGACAACATTTTTGCCATGACTCCTGCCACCCGCAAGCGCCGTGGTATCGAGGCGCTGCCCGGCTCTTTGGAAGAGGCGCTGGTGTATCTGAAGAAAGATAAACTTATCATGAATACCCTGGGTGAGCATGTGGCCACCCAGTATATCACCGGCAAGGAGGCCGAGTGGGACGAGTACTGTACCCGTGTCTCCAGCTGGGAGCGGGACAAGTACATGATCAACTACTGATCGCACCTCCCACACAGACAAATTTCCGCCGGAGGAGCGTGAGGAAGCTTGCAAAAAGTGGTTGTTGCCTTTGAAAGTGAGACGAACAGCGCAAAAATCAAAGAGATCATTGAAAGCGGAGGCGTGGCCTCCTGCCTGATCTGCCGCAGCGCGGCTGAGGTCAAGCGGGTGGTGCACAAGCAGCGGCTGAATATCGTGATCTGCGGCTTTAAGTTGGCGGACGAAAGCGGCCAGGAACTATATCAGGATTTGCCTGACAGCTGCTGCATGCTGATGATTGCTCCACAGAGCCGACTGGAGCTGTGCGAAGAGGACGGTATTTTTAGGCTGGCCTCTCCGGTTCATCGGGGGGACTTGCTGGCTTCGGTTCGGATGCTGATTCAAATGAACCGGCAGTATATTGGACAGTATCGTCCGCAGCGCACCGAAGAGGAGCAATCCCTCATCGCCCAGGCTAAGGCGGTGCTCATGGACCGGCATAGCATGACAGAGGAGCAAGCACATCGGTTTCTTCAAAAAAAGAGCATGGACAATGGTGCAAAGCTTGTGGAGATAGCCCGCATGATTTTGGCAGGCGAGTGAAACAATGAGGTTGAGAAAAGGACGGCAGTCCTGCGTTTGACTGCCGTCCTTTTCCCGTATCCTAACTTTCCGCCCAGTTTTATCTGGAGAAAGGAGCACGCGGATGAAATTCACGAAAATGCATGGGCTTGGTAATGACTATGTCTATGTAGACGGTATTCATCAAGACCTGGGGGATTTGTCCCAGCTGGCCCGGCGAGTGTCAGACCGGCATTTCGGCATTGGTTCGGACGGCTTGATTTGCATCTGCCCGTCTGATACAGCGGATTTTCGGATGCGAATGTTCAACGCTGACGGCTCGGAAGGAATGATGTGTGGCAACGGAATCCGTTGTATGGGCAAATTTGTCTATGACAAGGGCTTGACCAGCAAGCGGTCGCTTACCGTGGAAACCCTCGCAGGAGAGCGAAAGCTTTTCTTGAATGTCTCCGGAGGCAAAGTGTCGGCGGTAACTGTGGACATGGGGATACCTGTTGTGCAAGCACCCATTTCAATTTTTGTCAATGGAAATACCTATATAGGTATCCCAGTATCTATGGGAAATCCCCATTGTGTAGTAGAGGTGGCCAACCCGGCATCGCTGGATCTGGAGGCAATCGGTCCGAGCTTTGAACGCTGGCCCTATTTCCCGGACCGGACCAATACAGAGTTCGTTCAGGTGGTGTCCTCTGATATTTTGTCCATGCGGGTATGGGAGCGCGGCAGCGGAGAAACCATGGCCTGCGGTACGGGGGCCTGTGCAGCCGTGGTTGCCATGTCCGCCAGCGGGCGGTGCGGCAGGAAAGCAGGGGTGCATTTACTGGGGGGTGAGTTATCCATCGAGTGGGAGGTTGCCTCTGGTCATGTGTTTATGACTGGGCCGGCGGTGTCTGTGTTTGATGGTGAACTTTCTGATTGACCGCAAGGAAAGGTTCGGGTAAAATAGAAAGAACGAGTTTAGCCAATTAAATAGATAAAATGAAAAAGGATATAAACAGGAGGGATGGGCGTGGCCAAAATCAATGACAATTATCTGAAACTGCCAGGCAGCTATCTGTTTTCTGAGATCGCCCGACGGGTGTCAGCGTATTCTCAACGCGGCTTGAAGCGGGAACTCATCCGACTGGGGATAGGGGATGTGACCCGTCCCTTGGCCCCGGCGGTGACGGCGGCCATGCATGCAGCGGTGGACGAGATGGCCACAGCGGCAGGGTTTCACGGCTATGGGCCGGAACAGGGGTATGACTTCCTGCGCCAGGCCATCGTGGAGCATGACTATGCGGCCCGGGGCATCTCCATCACCTCGGAGGAGATCTTTGTGTCCGACGGGGCCAAGAGCGACTGCGGCAACATCGGAGATATCTTCGGCATAGACAATGTGGTGGCAGTGTGCGACCCGGTGTACCCGGTATATGTGGATACCAACGCCATGACTGGACGGGCGGGAGAGTATAATGAGGACACTGGCCGCTGGAGCAAGCTGGTGTATATGCCCTGCACAGCGGACAATGCATTTATACCGGCGATTCCCCAAACACAGGTTGACTTGGTATATCTCTGTTTTCCAAACAATCCTACCGGGGCGGTAGCCACACGGGATCAGCTGCGCACATGGGTGGATTGGGCGAACTCCACTGGTGCGGTAATCCTCTTCGATTCCGCCTATGAGGCTTTTATCACTCAGCCGGATGTCCCACACAGTATTTTTGAGATTGAAGGAGCCCAAACCTGCGCAATTGAGTTCCGCTCTTTTTCCAAAACCGCCGGTTTTACTGGCACGCGCTGCGCCTATACCGTGGTGCCCAAGGCGCTGGAACGGCAAGGAGCCAGCTTGAACGCTCTATGGAACCGCCGCCAGTGTACCAAATTTAACGGTGTGCCTTATGTGGTCCAGCGGGGGGCGGAGGCAGTATATACGGATGAGGGACAGAAACAGGTACGTGCTACCATTGCGTATTACCAGGAAAACGCCAAGGTAATCCGGGATGGATTGAACCGGGCGGGGCTGACGGTATCGGGTGGGGTAAACGCCCCCTATCTCTGGGTGCAGACACCACAGGGTGTGGATTCTTGGACCTTTTTTGACCTGCTCCTGCATGAGGCAGATGTAGTCACCACCCCCGGAGCGGGATTCGGCCCCAGCGGGGAAGGGTATATCCGGGTCACTGCGTTCGGCGATGCGGAAGATACCCGACAGGCTGTGGAGCGGATTGGGAAGATACTCCGCTGAGGCTGCGTGAGTAGGATCAGCTATCTGTGAATTGGTTCAGCCGTATAAAAAATAGTTAGGATCGGCCCAATGGGGACCGTACGGGAGCAGGCCGTCTGTCGTACCCCCCGTCGGGCCGGTTTTTTGGGTGCAACGCAGAAACAGGGGCACAGCAGAAAGGGAGGCGCAGGCAAGCTGTTTTCAGGAATTTAATATTTCAGGGTATTCTCATTTTTCCAGATTTCTGGTATACTAATATAATAGCTATAAATGGAACGTCTCTGGCAGATGGCCTTTCTACCAGTTGACAGCAATGCCGCGCCCAAGATGGCCTTGCCTGTGGAAGAGGCCGTTTATCCCATGTCAGGATGGCGAGATGACAAAATCTTAGAGACGGCGTGGAGGGTACTATGAATCATTTCGAAGTGCTTTACGGACAGCTGACCAAGACGCTGCCACACCTGGAGCTGCGCCGTGACGAACTCATGAGCCACCATACCACCTTCAAAGTGGGCGGACCGGCCCGGTTAATGGCCTTGCCAAAGACCGAGGATGAGGTCGTATCCGCTGTCCGCCTGGCACGGGAGTCGGGAATTGAACCGCTGTTCATTGGAAACGGCTCCAACTTGTTAGTAGACGACAGGGGACTGGATGCGTTTGTGGTTAAGACTGTACCCGGCTTGTCCGGATGGAAAGCAGAAGGCACGCAGATTACCGCAGGCTGCGGTCTGTTGCTGTCTGCCTTGGCGGTGGAGGCGGCCCGCCATTCGTTGACAGGGCTGGAATTTGCACATGGAATTCCTGGAAGCCTGGGGGGCGCGGTCACGATGAATGCGGGTGCCTATGGCGGAGAATTATGCCAAGTGGTGCGGGCTGTACGGGTGTTGGAACCGGACGGGCGGGTGGAGGAGGTCCCGGCGGAGGACTGCCGATTCCGCTACCGCCATTCCGCCTTTTCTGAGGGGGGACGGCTGGTACTGTCTGCCCGGCTGAAGCTGGCTTGGGGGGAGGCGGAGGCCATCCGTACCCAGATGAGTGAGCTTATGGCACGCCGTAGAGAGAAGCAGCCCCTGGAATACCCCAGCGCCGGATCCGTATTCAAGCGGCCCCAAGGCCATTACGCGGCGGCTCTTATCGACCAATGCGGCTTGAAGGGGCTGACCATCGGCGGGGCGCAGGTATCTGCCAAACACGCTGGATTCATTGTCAACATCGGTATGGCGACCTGCCGGGATGTCCTGGATCTGATCGGGGTGGTGCGGGATTGTGTGTACCGGGTGACCGGCGTGGAGCTGGAGCCTGAGGTCAAATATCTCAAGTGAGGTGATCGGGGTGGAATTCATCATTGTATCGGGGCTGTCCGGCGCGGGCAAGTCCACCGTTATGTCTATTTTGGAGGACATCGGATTTTTTTGTGTGGACAATCTGCCCCCCGCCCTCATCCCCAAATTTGCCGAGCTGTGCCAGGCGGGGACCGGGGCCTATGAGAGGGTGGCCATGGTGTGCGATATCCGGGGAGGCCAGACCTTTGACGGTTTGTTTGAGGCCCTGGACAACTTAAAGGAAATGCGCATGGAGTATCAAATCGTGTTTGTAGAGGCGGACACGGAGACCATCATCAAGCGCTACAAGGAAACCCGCCGCGCCCACCCGCTGATGACGGGAGACGTCACGCTCACGCAGGCGGTGGAGTTGGAGCGGGCCGCCATGGAGCCAGTGCGGGAGCGGGCCGCCTATGTGCTGGAGACGACTGCCCTGCCCACGAAAAAGCTGCGGGACGAGGTGCTGCGGCTGTTTGCCCCGAACCGGGAAAAGCGGGAGGAAATGAGTATTTCCGTGACCTCCTTCGGGTTCAAATACGGCATCCCCATGGAGGCGGATATGGTGTTTGACGCCCGCTTTCTGCCCAATCCCTTTTACATCGACGGGCTTCGCAATTTGACCGGCTTGGACGAGCCTGTCCGCAACTACATCTTTGGCTTTCCCTCCGCCCGTGAATTTCTCGCCCATTTGGAGAAGCTGATGGCCTTCTTACTGCCTCAGTTTGTGGAGGAGGGGAAGAGCGCCCTGGTCATCGCCGTTGGGTGTACGGGTGGAAAGCACCGCTCGGTGGCCGTTACCCGGGCGCTGGCAGAAATCATTCGGGAAATGGGCTATTCTGCCGGTGAAAATCACCGGGATATGACGAGGGCGTGAGGCGTTTATGGCAAATCTGATCTCAGGTGGTCCGTCAATTGTAGCGATTGGCGGAGGCAACGGCCTATCTGCTATTCTCAGGGGCTTGAAGCTCTATACCAGAAACCTGACCGCCATCGTCACCGTGGCGGATGACGGCGGTGGCTCCGGCATGCTCCGGGAGGATCTGGGGATGCCTCCCCCGGGGGACATCCGCAACTGTATGGAGGCCTTGGCCAATGCGGAGCCGCTGATGCAGCAGCTGCTGTCCTACCGCTTCACCGAGGGGCGGCTGGCAGGCCAGGCGTTTGGGAACCTGTTGCTGGCGGCGCTGGACGGCGTCTCCGACTCCTTTGACCAAGCGGTGGCCCGGATGAGTGAGGTCATGGCCATCACCGGGCGGATCCTGCCGGTGACCAACTCCAATGTGCAGCTGGAGGCCACCTTTGAAAACGGCACCAGCGTGTGCGGAGAGTCCAAAATTTTTGCCTTTAAAAAAGCACAGGACTGCCGTATCCACCATGTTCGGCTGCTTCCTGAGCGACCGCCCGCTCTGCCCGCAGCACTGGACGCCATTCGCCAGGCAGAGATTATCCTGCTGGGACCGGGAAGTCTGTATACGAGTGTCATCCCCAACCTGCTGGTAGAGGGGGTGGCGGATGCTATCCAGGAGTCCAAAGCGCTGAAAATATATGTCTGTAACATTATGACTCAGGACGGAGAAACCGAGGGCATGACCGCCGCCGACCACGTGGCCGCCCTGCTGGAGCACGGAGGCGCGGGGCTCATTGATATGTGCCTATGCAACAACGCCTCTGTCAGCGCAGGGCTGCTGGAGCGCTACTCCGCCGAGGATGCGGAACCCATGCAGGTCAGCCGCCGGGACATCGAGCTGCTTGGGGTAGAGGTAGTCAGCCGTCCCCTCACCGACGAAAGCTCCCATTTTGCCCGTCATTCTGGCATTAAAGTGGCAGAGGCGGTATTGGAACTCCACCGCCAGCGGGCCAGCACCAAGATATTTTAATGCAACGTGATGGAGGAGTGGTGTCTATGTCCTTTTCTGCCCAAGTCAAGGAAGAACTGTGCCGGCAGAACATCAGCCGGCGCTGCTGCGCGCAGGCAGAGGCCTACGGGATCCTGCTCTATTGCAATACCTTTCACAGCAGACAGGTGAGGATCATTACGGAATCATCTGCGCTGAAGGCCAGGCTGCCCGTCTTGTTCCAAAAGGCGTTTCGGCTGAATTTTGACGAGGTCCCCCCCTTGGAAGAGGGAAAGGGGACCTTCCTCATTCAAAAAACGGACAAGCTGCGGACGATCTTTGATGTCTTTGGCCATGAGATGGATACGGCCCCGTCCGTTCATGTGAATTTCGCCGTGCTGGAAGAAGCGCACTGCCGGAATGCCTTTTTCCGGGGCGCGTTTTTGGCGGGGGGATCGGTGACAGATCCTTCCAAGGGCTATCACTTAGAATTGGCTACCGCCCACTATCACGTGGGCAGGGAAATGCCGGTACTGCTCCGGGAGGCGGGGTTTGAGGCCAAGGAGACCACGCGGAAGGGGAACTATATCACCTACTTCAAGCAGTCTGACCATATTGAAGATTTCCTGACTGCCATCGGCGCGCCTGTGTCCGCTATGGAGGTGATGACTTCCAAGCTGGAGCGGGATCTGCGGGGGAGCGTCAACCGCCGGGTCAACTGCGACAGCGCCAACCTGGATAAGACGGTGGCGGCGGCACAGAGCCAGATTGACGCCATCAGTCGGCTGCAAAAGAAAGGAAAGCTGGAGGGGCTGCCAGATAAGCTCCGGGAGACCGCTCAGCTCCGGCTGGACCACCCGGAGCTGACCCTCAGCCAAATGGCGGAGTTATTTCACCCGCCGATCAGCAAATCCGCTCTAAATCACCGCCTGCGCAAGCTGATGGAGCTGGCCGGAGACGCGGGAGAGCTTAGGGCGGAGCGAAGATAAAAGCAGGATTTGACTGGGCAAGCTTTCGGGTTTACCCAAGAGCAGGGTAAGCAGTTGAGCTGTGCATCCGGGCCACAGCGCAGCGACGTTAGCGCAGGCCCATTTGTCCCAGTTTCCGCAGGAGGGGAAAAGCCAGCCGCCCGGACGGGTTAAAAAGCTGGCTGGCATCGGTCAAAGGGACGCAGAAAGGAGAAAGAAGATGGCCTTTACACACCTTCACGTGCATACGGAATACTCCCTGTTGGATGGCGCCTGCCGTATCAGTGAGCTGGTCAAGCGGGTCAAAGAATTGGGACAAGATGCAGTGGCCATCACAGACCACGGAGTAATGTACGGAGTCATTGATTTCTATAAGGCGTGCAAGGCTGCCGGAGTCAAGCCGATCATTGGCTGCGAGGTCTACGTAGCCCAGCGCAAGCGCACAGACCGGGTTCATGAGCGGGATGCGGAGTCCCGTCACCTGGTTCTGCTGTGCAAGAATGAGACAGGCTATCGCAACTTGAGCTACATGGTGTCCATGGGGTTTTTAGAGGGATTTTATATCAAGCCCCGTATCGATATGGAACTGCTCCGCGCCCACAGCGAGGGTCTGATCGCCCTGTCCGCCTGCTTGGCGGGGGAGATCCCCCGCCTGCTGCGGAATGGGGACTACGAAGGGGCAAAGGCCCACGCCCTGGAGATGCAGGAGCTGTTTGGGGAGGACAGCTATTATCTGGAGCTCCAAGACCACGGCCTGCCAGAACAAAAGCAGATCGTAGCCGGTATCCTCCGGCTCCATGAGGAGACGGGGATCCCCTTGGTGTGCACCAACGACGCCCATTACCTCACCCGTGAGGATGCGGAGATGCAGGATGCCCTAATGTGTGTCCAGATGGGAAAACTCATGGAGGACGACAGCCGAATGCGCTTTGAGACTCAGGAGTTTTACATCAAGTCGGAGGAGGAGATGCGCCGCCTGTTCCCTGATTGCCCGGACGCCTTTGACAACACTGTGAAGATCGCGGATATGTGTCATGTGGACTTCCAGTTTGGCGTCCATCACCTGCCGGAATTCAAGCTTCCGGAGGGAGAGACCGACGGAGACGCCTATTTTGAGAAGCTGTGCCGGGAGGGCTTTGCCCGGCGTTATCCCCAGGGCGGCCAAGAGCTTGTGGACCGGCTGGAGATGGAGATGGGCGTGATTCGGCAGATGGGGTTTGTGGATTACTTCCTCATTGTGTCTGACTTCATTGGATACGCCAAATCCAACGGGATTCCCGTGGGGCCGGGCCGGGGATCTGCCGCAGGATCTATGGTAGCCTACTGCCTGAACATCACCGACATCGACCCCATCAAATACTCCCTCTATTTCGAGCGGTTTCTGAACCCAGAGCGGGTGACCATGCCGGATATTGACATTGACTTCTGTATTCGCCGGAGACAGGAGGTCATTGACTATGTTTCCCGGAAGTATGGGGAGGACCACGTGGCCCAGATCGTCACCTTTGGCACGATGAAGGCCAAGGCTGCTATTCGAGATGTGGGCCGGGTGCTGAACATGCCCTATGCCGAGGTGGACAACATCGCAAAGCAAGTGCCCTTTGATTTGAAAATGACATTGGACAAGGCGCTGACGCTGTCCAAAGGCTTTTCTGATCTCTACAAGGGAGATGAGCGGGTGCGTCGGCTGGTGGACTTGGCCCGAAAGGTGGAGGGGATGCCCCGCAATGCCTCCACCCACGCTGCGGGCGTGGTGATCACCCGAAAGCCGGTTTATGAGTATGTTCCCCTGGCGACCAACGACGATTTGGTGGTCACCCAATACACCATGACGACCCTGGAAGAGCTGGGCCTGTTGAAGATGGACTTCCTGGGCCTGCGAAACCTGACGATTCTGGATGACGCGGTGAAGATGGTCCGACAGCATGAGCCCTGTTTCCGGCTAGATCAGATTCCAGAGAACGACCCGGAGGTATTTCAGATGTTGTCTGACGGGCGGACGTCTGGCGTGTTCCAGATGGAGTCGGCGGGGATGACCGGAGTATGTGTTGGGCTGAAGCCCCAGAATATCGAGGACATCACCGCCATCATTGCCCTGTACCGCCCAGGCCCGATGGACTCCATCCCGCGCTTTATTGCCTGCAAGCACAATCCAGAGCTGGTCCGCTACAAACATCCGCTGTTGGAGCCGATTTTGTCCATTACCTATGGCTGTATCGTCTACCAGGAGCAGGTGATCGAGATCTTCCGGCAGCTGGCGGGCTATTCTCTGGGACAGGCAGACATGGTGCGCCGAGCCATGAGCAAAAAGAAGGTCAAGGACATCGAACGGGAGCGGGAGGCGTTCCTTCACGGCGACCCGGACCGGAAGATTGCCGGGTGCGCCGCCAGAGGTATTTCCGAGGATGTGGCTCAGTCCATCTACAACGAGATTTACGATTTCGCCAACTACGCCTTCAACAAGGCTCATGCCGTTGCCTATGCGGTGGTAGCGTACCAGACCGCCTGGTTCAAATGCCACCATACCCGGGAGTACATGGCGGCTCTGCTCACTTCCGTGCTGGACTCCCAGGAAAAGGTAGCAGAGTATATTGCGGAGTGCCGGGAGAACGGTATCCAACTGCTTCCTCCGGATATTAACGAGTCCGGGGCTACCTTCACCGTATCCGGCCAAAATATCCGCTTCGGTCTGGCTGCCCTGAAAGGGGTGGGACGGGGATTTATGGAGGCTGTCCTCCGGGAGCGTGAGCGGGGAGGGCCTTTTACAACATTCCCTGAGTTTTGTGTGCGTATGTACGACTGCGATCTAAACAAACGGGTGTTGGACAGTCTGATTCGATCAGGCTCTTTTGACAGTATGGGCTATCGGAGAAGCCAGCTACTGGCTGTTTATGAGCAGGTAGTGGATGCCATTGCCCGGGACCGCCGAAAAAATTTGGAGGGCCAGTTTGACCTATTCGGTGGTGGTGGAGACGCTGCGGCGATCCCAGATATGGTTCTGCCAGATGTGGAGGAGTTTTCGGCCCGCGATCTGATGCAGATGGAGAAAGAGACCACAGGGCTCTATTTGACTGGGCATCCCATGGATGAGTACCGAGAGCAGGCCCGCAGACAGCAGGCGGTGCCGCTGGCTGCGATTCTGACTGATTTCAAGAACGAAGAGGGGCCTCAACAGTACAGCGATGGGCAACGGGTGACCGTGGCCGGGATTATTTCTTCGGTCAGAACAAAAACCACCAAGAACAACAGCCTTATGGCCTATGTGGGACTGGAGGACGACACGGCCTCCATGGAGCTGCTGTGCTTCTCACGGGTGCTTGGAGACAGCGGAGCCTATCTGAAAGCTGGGGTCGCAGTGGCTGTTCAAGGCAAAATTTCTGTCCGGGACGAAAAGGAACCCCAGCTTATGGTGGACCGGGTACTCCCGCTGGGCGAACCGGGGAGCTGTGGAAGCAAGCAGACGTTATGGGTCAAGCTGGCAGATGGCGGAGCGCCCTTCACATGGCTGCGGCGGCTGCTGGATATGTTCCCGGGGCAGGATCCGGTGATCATATATCTGTCGGATCAGAAGAGAAAGCTGCACACCTATTGTCAACACCACCAGGCATTGCTGGGGGAGTTGGGGGAAGTATTGGGCCAGGAGAATGTTGTGTTGAAAGGACGATGACCGGCCCGCTAAAGACAATTCCCTGGGCGAAGGAGGGAGACCATGACCAAAGCGTTGAGTATGCTGGCTAAGCTGCTGGCCAAGCTGGCCAGGCTGCTGTTCCACCGCATCGGGATCATCGCAGTGATGATTCTCTTGCAGATCGGGTTTTATATTGTGGTGTTTGCCATTTTGAGCAGCAGTCCCTATTATCGTCTGTTCAGTTGGGCGCTGAACCTCCTTTCCGCTCTGGTGGCCTTGTGGATTGCAGGGAACCGGAGCAATCCCGGCTACAAGGTAGGCTGGATTATCATTGTGCTCATGTTCCCGCCTTTGGGCGCAGTGGCCTATCTCCTGCTGGGAGGGAACCGACTGTCCAAGTATAACCAGCGGCGGCTCAAGGCAATGGAGCGAAAGGTTCGCCAGAATCTGGGAGGGGACTGTGGCCGCTCTGACGTGCTTTCCCAGCTCAAGGGACCGGATGCCGGACGGATCGCCCACTATCTGGAGGAACAGGTGAACTGTCCTGTCTATGGAAATACCAGGACGACCTATTATCCTCTGGGAGACGACTGCTACCGGGATCTGCTGGCAGCCATCCAGAGCGCCCGGCAGTATGTGTTCATCGAATACTTTATCATCGAGGAGGGGAAGCTCTGGAACTCGGTGCTCCAGGTGCTCAAGGAGAAGGTGAAGGAGGGAGTAGAGGTCCGTGTCATCTATGATGACGTGGGGTCCATCTTCACTCTGCCGGCAGACTATCCAGGCCGGCTGGAAAAACTGGGGATTCAGTGCCGGGTGTTCAACCGGATGGTGCCGGTTATCTCCCTGCGCCAGAACAACCGGGACCACCGGAAATATATGATTGTGGACGGCCGGGTGGCTTTTACCGGGGGCATCAACATGGCGGACGAGTACATCAACGTCAAGCCCCGGTTCGGCCACTGGAAGGACAACGCCATCCGGCTGGAGGGCGACGCAGTGTGGTCCATGACAGTATCCTTCCTGTCGATGTGGGATTTCACCCAGAAGCGGGAAGAGGATCTCAGGCGTTACCGCCCTGAGCCTGCCGCCGCCGGGGCGGAGGGCTATGTGCAGCCCTACCACGATTGTCCCTGGGACGATGAGCCGGTGGGCCAGTCGGTCTACCTGCATTTAATCAGCCGGGCGAAACAGTATGTGTATATCACAACGCCATATCTGGTCATTGACCATACGGTGACCATGGCGCTGTCCCTGGCGGCGAAATCCGGAGTGGATGTGCGTATCATCACACCTCATATTCCAGACAAAAAGACCGTGTTTGAAGTGACACGCTCCTATTACTGGCAGCTGCTACAGGCGGGAGTCAAGATCTATGAGTATGAACCGGGCTTTATCCACAGTAAGATCTTTGTGGTAGACGATGCCTTTGCCACCGTGGGCACGGTCAATCTCGACTACCGCAGTATGTTCCTCCATTTTGAAAACGGCGTACTGCTCTACGGTACGGATACAGTAGACGAAATTCGGGAAGATTTTCTCGCTACCCAAGGCAGGAGCATCCAGGTGACAGCAGAGGCATGCAGGAGCGTACCGCTGCCCCGGAAGCTGCTGCGGGTGTTGCTGCGGGTGTTTGCTCCGCTGCTGTGAGTCAGGAAAGAAAAATGCCGGCACCCCAATGGAGTGCCGGCAAAATTTTGACTTGCTTTAGGAATTTTTCATGATAACGCTTTCTACAGTATCTGCGACATGTTCGCAGGCATCCACGCATTTTTCCAAGTAGATATAGATCTCCCGCCAGACGATAATCTGGATGGGGTCTGAGGTGGTGGTATGGAGCGTGCGCATACTGGAGATGAACAGTTCGTCAGCTTCTTCCTCCAGGGTGTTGATGTTGACGATATGGTCGTGAAGATGCTTGGACCGCTTGAAATCGGCAAACTCAGTCAGCAGGGTGCGCAGCTCCTCACAGCAGCGGATGACCACGGACACCAGTCCCAGTGCATCCGGCAGAATACTTTGGACATTATTGCAATACAGGCGCAGGAGCACATCTTCGATCTTATCGGTCACCTCGTCAATATTTTGACTGAGGAGGATAATGTCCTCCCGCTCGATGGGGGTAATGAATGCCTTGGCGAGAATGTGGAGCATTTCATGCTTCTTTTCATCCGCAGCGTGCTCCACCGTGTGCATTTCGTCCAGCTTTTCCTTGATCTGAGCTGGGTTAAATTCTCTCATTGTCCGGTCCAACAGGCAGGCGGCCTGACACGAAAAGTCAGCGCAGGTGCAGAAATTGTCAAAGTAGAACATGTCCTGTTTTTTTGCCATTGATATCTTCCCTCCATAGACGGAAACTCCACTGGGTGACAGCGTTTCAGCCCAGTTACACATGGATCAAAAAATCGCCATAAACAACTTGGCCATTACGAAGCTGATTAGGCCGCAGCCGGGGAATGTGAACACCCAAGTGAGCACCATATCTTTCACCACAGAAAAATTGATGGCAGACAGTCTCTTGACCGCCCCCACTCCCATGATGGCACTGGTCTTGGTATGGGTAGTAGACACTGGGATCCCGAACAAACTGCACAGCAGCAGGCACACAGCGGCGGACAGGTCGGCGGCAAAGCCCTGGTATTTCTCTAGCTTAACCATGTCCATGCCTACGGATTTGATGATTTTTTCGCCTCCCACGCTAGTGCCCAAGCCCATAACCACACTGCACAGCAGCATGAGCCACACTGGGACAGCCATACCGGAAACAGAGCTTTGCCCATTGCTGAACGCAACGCCTAAAAACAAGACGCCGATAAATTTCTGCCCATCCTGCGCGCCGTGCATAAAGCTCATGGCGGCGGCGCCGAAAATCTGGGCGGCCTTGAAGAACCGGTTGGTTTTTCTCCGGTCCATGGCCGCGCATAGGATGGTCAGCAGCTTGCACAGGACCCACCCGATGACAAAGCCCAACAGCAGGCTCATCACCAGGCCGTAGATGACCTTGATCCACTCGCCCATGTTAATGCCGCCTACGCCGTTGTGAATGGCGATAGCTGCGCCGGACAGACCGGCAATGAGACTGTGGCTTTCGCTGGTAGGGATGCCGAACCGCGCGGCGGCCACGCTGTATACTACAATAGAGAACAGGGCGGCGCACAGGGCGATCAGCGCCTCATGGGTATTTCCACCGAAATCCACCATATCGCTGATGGTAGAGGCCACCGAGCTGTTGATGTGGGTCATGATCAGTACGCCCAGAAAGTTAAACAGGGCGCTGAGCCAGATAGCCGGCCGGACCCCCATGCAGTGCGTACCAATGCAGGTGGCGATGGCGTTGGGGGCGTCGGTCCAGCCGTTGACAAAGATGACGCCCAGCGTCAACGCCACAGTAATCAGCAAAACGGGATTGGAGGTTAATTCCTGAAAAAAATAGGAGAGCGAAACATCCATCATAATTGACAAAACCGCCTTCTCTGTGGGAAGCGCGCAAAAAGGGCAGGACCCCAAGAGGTCCTGCCCAGCGTAATTTGGAATCGGGGAGCCCCTCTCGAATCGGTTGGTTAAAACACAGGCCGACTTTGCCTTATCCCGCGACAGACTCCACCACCTAACTACTGGTAGCATAGCATGAAAGCGCAGACCAGTCAATAGACGATTTGCGAAATGTTTACAAAATAATGAACAAATCTTTACGAAGAAATAGACGTGTGGGTGGCCGAAAAATAAAAGAGGTGGGAGCTTAGATAAGCTCCCACCCCGCCCGAGCAGCACCGGACTACTTAGTTCAAAGTGAAATGAAGGAAACCTTTATCTATAACGGGGAAAAGCTCCCCGGAAATGGATGGAGCCGCTCTCACCGCTCACTGGGGGCAGAGCTCTCGCCGGCGAAGATCATGTCATCCACATCCACCGGGCTATCGGTGTAAAGCTTCTTCAATGTGATTCCTCCCTTCTTTTATTATGCATTTATTTTAACAGGACAGGACAGAGAAAACTATCAGAAAAAGGTAAAGAAATTATGTCTAAATTCCAAACAAATTTTGCCTTGCAATTTAAGCGGCGATAGGGTATAATAAACTCCACTGAGCCAGTTGGGCTTGATTTGTGCGGGTGTAGTTCAATGGTAGAATGTCAGCTTCCCAAGCTGAACACGGGGGTTCGATTCCCCTCACCCGCTCCACGTCGGAGCAAAGTCTGCTTTGCTCCGACGTTCTTTTATTCCTGCAGAACAAAAGAACGTCATCCGCCCGCTCCCTTGTTCCTCCATTCCAACTGTGGCCCGCTTCGCTGGACTCGCAGTTGGCGGCCGCCCTGTGGGCGGCTGTTTTTGACATTGTAAAAATATCGGTTTTAACCGCCCCTTGAAGCCCGTCGCAAGCGATATGACGCTTGCGACGGGCTTTTTCATTTCATTGCGGGTCCTATTGTGCATGTGCGTGGATTCTGCTGCCCCTCACTTTCGCAGAGCTGGACTCTGGCGACTGCGCTACCTGGGTTTTATGGGCTTGGAACCGGAAGCTGAGAGACAGCGGGGATGGGGTGAAAAAGAACTGGCATTTAACCCAGCCCTGTGGTAATATAATAAAAGCGCGCTAATGCGTGTAATGATTTCCGAGGTGAGAGCATGAGCTATTTGATGGCAATTTTATTAGGGTTAGTCCAGGGGGTCGCGGAATTTCTACCTATTTCCAGTTCCGGGCACCTGACTCTCTTACAGCATTTTTTCCAGATGGAAGAGGTGGATAACCTATATAATATCTTGTTGCACTTCGCCACGCTTATTGCGGTGTGCGTGGTGTACTGGAGAGACATTGTGGAGATGGTAGAGGAATTTTTCCGGGCGCTGGCATCTCTGTTTACCAAGCGGGGGAATCGGGAAACACCCCCTCCGCCGGCCAGACGGCTGGTGATGCTGGTGATCGTGGGCACATTGCCTCTGTTTTTAGTGCTGCCTATCGAGGGACTGGTAGAAGGCTTGGGCAACAGCCCGGTGTTTGTCTCCTGCGCTTTGATCGTCACTGGTTTTGTACTGTTTTTCTCAGACCGAATGGCGAAGGGCCATAAAACCGAGCGCACGGCCAGGCTGTCTGACGCGTTGCTGGTTGGAGTGGCCCAAGGCTTGGCGACCATTCCCGGGCTGTCTCGTTCTGGGACTACGATCTCTGCCGGAATGGCTCTGGGCCTTGACCGCAAGTTTGCTGTTCGGTACTCCTTCTTGCTCTCTCTTCCCGCAGTGCTGGGGGCCACGCTGCTGAAGGTAATTAAGGCAGTCAGCGGAGAAGTAGACGTGGATATGGCGCTGCTGCCCAAATACCTGGTAGGCATGGTGGTGGCTGGCGTGGTGGGCTACTTCTCCATCAAATTGGTCAAGCTGCTGGCGGACAAGGGCAAGTTCGGAAAATTTGCTTACTATTGCTGGACCATTGGACTAATCGCTCTGGTTGGGAGCTTTTTTGTGAAGTGACGGACTGAGAGAACGTCAAGCTGAAATACGCGTTTACAGATGAGGGGAGAAACTATGGCCTCAACAGGGAAGAGAACCACATCGTCTTCCAGCCGATCCAGCGGGGGGAAAAGCACCTCTGCAAAAGGGAGCGGAGCGAGGAAGGCACAAGGCAAGGGAAAGGCTACGGGAAAGAAGCCCTCGGCGCCTGCCCATAAGCCCTTCCGCCGGGAGCTGGGAGCAGTGGTCTGTCTGCTGCTGGCTTTCTTTGGTGCGATTGGGTATTTCAAAACGGACGAAGGAGCGTTCATTGCGCTATTCTGCAATCTGCTCAAAGGTTTGTGCGGATATGGCTTTTACATTGCCCCGCCCATGTTGCTGGCCAGCGCTGTGATTTTGGCGTTTCACCGGGGGAAGCCGGTTCGCCTGCGGGTGACAAGCGCTTTGCTTTTACCGGTTTTGGCAGGGGCGGTGTTTCATCTGTTTCTGTGTAAACAGGAGTATGTGTGGAGCTTTGCCATGTTTGGCCAGCTGTGGACGGATGGGCTGGCCGCCGCATCGGGCGGCGTACTGGGCGGCATATTGGCGGAGGCGTTTCAATTTGCGTTCAGTGAAGTGGGCGCGATCGTGGTGCTGCTGGTACTGGCCTTGGTTGCGGCGCTGTGCGCCTGTCAGATCACCTTTGCCGACATCATAGATTTTTTCCGGGAAAAGAAGGACAGCCGGGTGGAATACGACCCGGAGGACTATGAGCAACCGGAGCGCTCTATCCGCCGGGAGCCTGCCAAGCCCGCGCCCAGCGCCCCTCAGACCAGGCGAACGGCCATTGATATCCCGGTGGACGACGGTCCGCTGATTCAAAAAAAGCCTACCACCCCGGTGACCACGGTGCGGAAAAAGAAACTTTTTGACCGCCTTTCCGGGGTGACCACCCCGGACCAGGTGGTGACTGGGAACACGGCCCCGGCGATGGAGGCGGAAAAACCGGAATACGAGGATGTGCCCGAGCTGACCCCGGCCATGGACAGCCTGCCGGAGAAAAAAACGGCGCAGCGGCAGCCTGACCCCACGCCCGCGGTTGAGGAAGTCCCTCTCCCTCCGCCCATCATCCGGGAGCCTGCGGTTCAAAAGGTGTCTCGGGATGAGGCGCGTCAGGCTGGCGATCAGGTGGCGCGGGAGATTGAGGAAAACATGGCCGAGGAGCCAATCGCTTATCGCTATCCGCCCCTGTCTTTACTGTCCGAGGGGACGGGCCAGGCGGGGGGAGAGGCCCTCAGTGAGCTACACGCCAACCAGCAGAGGCTGGAGGACACCCTCCAGTCCTTTGGGGTGGATGCCCATATCGTCAACGTCACCCGGGGGCCCTCGGTCACCCGGTATGAGCTGGCGCTGGAGCAGGGGGTCAAGCTCAATAAGATTACCAACCTGTCTGACGACATTGCCCTGGCCCTGGGGGCCGCCGCGGTGCGCATCGCCCCTATTCCGGATAAAATTTCCACAGTGGGCATCGAGGTGCCCAACCGGACGGTGACATCGGTGGCCATTCGGGAGGTCATCGGCTCTAAGGCGTTCACCGACAGCCCCTCCAAGGTGTCCTTTGCCGTGGGCAAGGACATCGGGGGCAACTGCATCGTGGGAAACATTGCAAAGCTGCCCCACATGCTCATCGCTGGCACCACCGGCTCGGGCAAGTCGGTATGCACCAATTCCCTGATCGTATCCCTGCTCTATAAGGCCACGCCGGACGAGGTCCGGCTCATCATGGTGGACCCCAAGATGGTGGAGCTGGGGGTGTACAACGGTATCCCCCATCTGCTCATCCCGGTGGTCACCGACCCGAAGAAGGCCGCTGGCGCCCTCCAGTGGGCGGTGAACGAGATGATGAAGCGCTACCGGGCGTTTTCTGAGGTGGGGGCCAAGGATCTAGCCTCCTACAACAACCACGCCCGAAAAGAAGGGCGGGACACCATGCCCCAGATCGTGGTGGTCATCGACGAGCTGGCCGACCTGATGCTGGTGGC
>CDZQ01047494.1_pt1 | contig 22280 bp, 24 predicted proteins | sample 554831 | NCBI WGS metagenome assembly CDZQ01 (sample SAMEA3182112, study PRJEB8094) | gut metagenome | biome: human; feature: gut; material: Stool; isolation source: human stools | place: Canada | collected 2013-05-06
CCTCTTGAACCCCATTCAAGCGCGCTACCAAACTGCGCCACGCCCGGATATTTTTTTAACGCATTTATTTTACCATAAATTGATTCATATTGCAATAGGTATTTGTAACAAATAATCATATTTTTTAATGTTTTATAAACAATGTTGCACAACACTTGAAATGTTTTAAAAAAACAATTATAATGGACGTAGGCATATGAAAGGATGAAAGATATGAAAATATTTGAGGGATGTTTGCTGGTCAGCGATTTGGATGGAAGCTTTTTTGGCGCGGGAACATCCTTGCCGCAGCGCAATTTAGACGCAGTACGTTATTTTATGGATAACGGGGGTCTGTTTACGATTGCCACCGGCAGAAGTATCACGGCGGCAAAAAAAATAGCAAAAGATATTCCTAAAAATGTTCCGGCAATTTTATTTAATGGGGCGATGCTTTATGATTTTGCCTCCGACCGGGTTTTGTATGATGTGGGGATTGAAACCCCGAATGCAAAAAGACTTGTTGTGGAGGCAAACAAGCAGTTTCCGCAAACACAGTGTGTCATTTTTCAGGAACGGAAATTATATTGTACGACGCACAATTATCAGACGGCTATGGCCGATTCTTTATGCATGAAAAGTATTTATGAGCCAGATGTTGACAAGATTGCTTTTCCGTGGTATAAAGTTTTACTTGGCGGACAACCTGAGGAACTTTTGACGGTTTTAAGTTTTTTGCGGGAGATGAAGATTCCCGATTTAGTGTGTTTACAAAGCAGCGCAGTGCTGTTGGAAGTTCTTCGTTCAGATGTCAATAAGGGAACCGGACTGGTTCGGCTGGCCCAGATGTTAAGGATTCCTCTTTGTAACACTTTTGCGCTGGGGGATTATTATAATGATGAACAATTGTTAAAAACCGCAGGCCATTCTTTTCTGCCGCAAAATGCAGCGGAGGATTTAAAGCATCTCGGCGTGGTTGTTTGTGATCATACTTTAGGCGCCGTAGCCGATGTGATAGAACAAATGGAAGCTGATTTGAAAAAGCAGTAAAATTTTTCTGTCTAAGGAGTTTTTTGTAGGCCGAATCAGGTCGGAGTATCGAAATCCCTTTTAAGACCAAAGCGCAAACTGGAAAAAGAAGTGTGCTTATTTTGCTTATTGATCCTGTTGGATCTATCGATGGTATGTGCGGTGGATGAATTGGCGCATATGTTTTTGAATCGGATTGGTGTATCTTGGTTGGGAAAAAGGAGTGACAAAAATGTCATGGGCTCTCTTTGCCGTAGGTTCTGCCTTGTTTGCCGGAATCACTGCGGTATTGGCAAAGATAGGTATTGATCGGGTCAATTCAACGTTGGCAACCGCCTTGCGGACGGTTGTGGTTTTTGTTTTTTCTTGGTTGATGGTTTTTGTTGTTGGATCCCAAGATGAAATCCGGCAAATTTCAGTTAGTACGCTTTGTTTTTTGATTTTATCCGGACTTTCGACCGGCGCGTCTTGGTTATGTTATTTTAAAGCGCTGCAAATGGGCGACGTTAATAAAGTTGCGCCCATTGACAAGTCCAGTACGGTGCTGACAATCTTGTTGGCTTTTTTGTTGCTAGGCGAACCCTTGTCCGCGGCAAAAATTATTGGTATGCTGTGCATCGGGATCGGGACGGTATTGATGATTACCAAAAAGGAAACCGGAAAAAACCGTTCTTATAAAAAAAGTTGGTTGTTTTTTGCTTTGTTATCTGTTGTTTTTGCAAGCCTGACTTCCATCTTAGGGAAAATAGGGATCGAACAAGTTGAATCTAATTTGGGAACGGCAATCCGAACGGCGGTTGTTTTGGTTATGGCGTGGTTTATGGTTTTTTTGTTCGGAAAACAGCGGGAAATAAAGAGAATCTCAAAAAAAAGCTGGCTCTTCTTACTGTTGTCCGGAATTTCTACCGGGCTTTCCTGGTTGTGCTATTATCGAGCCCTGCAAACAGGACCGGCCAGTATTGTTGCTCCGATTGATAAGTTAAGTATTGTGGTGACGATTTTGTTCTCTTTTTTGATCTTAGGAGAAAAGTTGAGCCGGAAGGCCGGGGTAGGATTACTTCTTATCTTAGTGGGGACGGGCGCAATGTTTTTCTGATTTTAGCGCTGCCGGGCCGGATATTTCGACTTATAAATTGGTGAGGCAGCTTTTTTACAAGAGTTATGGCAGAGGCGGATAAAGTGAAAGAGGAACAAGAAGAAAGATCTAAGTTTTTTGTTTTTAAGTGATGTTCATGGCTCGACTTGAGAGATGAAAAAAGTTTTTCGGTTTTTATCCGGCAGATTCTGATCCAAATAAAAGCGTGTTTTATAAAAGATTTGTTTGGGTGTATTTTATTATATAGAGAGCGCAACAGCCTTTGTTCCGCAGCCCCCACGCGGGAACAGAACAAAGGCTGTGTTTATTTTTTCTTTTTTAAATAATTCCGATACAAATCTTTTCTGCGTTGCTGGGTAATCGCCAGCGACTGCTCCAATTTCCATTCTTCAATTTTTGCGTGGTGACCGTTTTGCAGTACTTCCGGAACGCTCAGCCCTCGGTATACCGGGGGACGGGTATATTGCGGATATTCTAACAGCCCGCTGTATATGCTTTCTTTTTCATAACATTCCGGGCTGGATAGAACGCCGTCCACCATACGCGATACTGTATCGACGATGACCATCGAACCTAATTCTCCGCCGGTCATTACATAATCGCCAATGGAAATCTCTTCTGCGCCGATCAGGTCAATTGCGCGTTGGTCCACCCCTTCATAGTGGCCGCAAAGAATCGTGAGAGAAGGGTATCGCAACATTTTCCGAGCACGATGCTGTGTCCATTTTTTTCCTTTTGGAGACATATAAATAACGTGGGTATCAGGGTAAGTTTTGCAAATATCATCATAGCATCGGCAAATGGGGTCGGCCTGCATGACCATTCCGTAGCCGCCGCCGTAGGCATAGTCGTCAACACGGCGATGTTTGTCTTGCGTATAATTTCGGATATCGTAGCAATTTACTGTGATTTTCTGCGCGCTGCGTGCCCGGCCGATAATACTGGTTTGTAGAAAGGCATCCACTTGGTCTGGAAAAATGGTCATTATATTAAAAATCATACATCAAACAACCCTTTCAATGGCCGAATCAGCATTTGTTGGTTTGGAAGATCTGTTTTTATGATACAGTCCGGAATGGCCGGCACTAACCGGTGGCGACCCGTATCATCCACTACGTCATATACGTCGTTGGCTCCGGTAATTAGAACTTCCTCGATTTGTCCGTAGTTTTCATGCGTGTCCACATCAATCACTTGCAGGCCGATGATATCCTCGATAAAATATTCATCCTCTTGTAAGGAAAAATCAGATTTATCGGCATATAGGATTTTATTTTTTAATGTTTGGGCCGTATTCATGTCCGAAACTTGGTCAAACAGAATTAATACAAACCCCTTATGCACACGTGCCTGGCGTACGGTATATTTTTGATGATCAATAAAAAAGGTTTTTAATTGCAGTAAAACTTCCGGAGTTTGTGCCCAGGATTCTACTTTGACTTCTCCTTTAATGCCGTGAGTGTTGATGATTTTTCCTGTTTGTATCAGATCCATGGAATTGCTCCCTTTATTGTGATAATAGAATAAAAATGAAGTCAGGCGCTTCCGTCCGGAGAGTGCCTGACTTATTGTTTTGAAAACGACACCTTCGATCAGGGAAAATGATTCGCTTTTCATTGCGTTGAATAAAACGATTCAATGATAGAAAACGATTTGAGAATCGTTGAATGATAAACATCGGTTTGTTTCAATGCTATATAATATCAATGTTGATCCGTTTTCCCTGTCTGTTTGCGGCGGTTTTTACAACCGTGCGCAACGCTTTGGCGACTTTTCCGTGCTTCCCGATGACAAATCCTTTATCTTCGTCGGCTACTTTTAAGTTGTAAATGACAGCCTCTTCTCTCATGCCGCCCTCTTCAACAGAAACCGCGTCCGGATTTGATACGATGCTCTTTACAATATAAAGAATAAGTTCTTCCATTGTTTTGATCCTTTCCGGCACCTATCAGAGAATATTGTTCTTTTTCAGAATAGTTCTTACCGTTTCTGTCGGCTGTGCGCCCTTTTTGATCCATTCTGCTGCTTTTTCAGCATCAATGGTGATGGTGGACGGCTCTGTGAGCGGATTGTACGTGCCAATCTCCTCAATGAATTTTCCGTCTCTGGGGCTGCGTGCGTCTGCGACTACGATACGATAATAAGGGCTCTTGTGTGCACCCATTCTGCGAAGTCTGATTTTTACCATGTACCTTCACTCCTCTCATTTAATGTTTTTATAGGAACATAGAAAATAGTAAAACTATTTCTGCGTTATCCACTATTTTTTCTTTTTCTTGTGCTTTTTGACCCGGTTTTTCTTCCCGCCGAAACGTTTCATCATTTCTTTCATCTGGTCAAAGCCTTTTAACAGCCGGTTCACTTCTTCTACCGTACGGCCGCTTCCGGCGGCAATTCTGCGCTTTCTGGAGGCATTGATAATGCTTGGGTCAGAACGTTCTTTTGCTGTCATGCTCAAAATCATGGCTTCCGTATGTGCAATTTGCTTTTCATCGATTTGAACATCTTTGAGGGCTGCTGCATTCACGCCCGGAATCATGCCGAGCAATTTATCAATTGGGCCCATATTTTTGATTTGCTTCATATTGTCGAGATAATCGTTGAAGTCAAATCGGTTTTGCATAATTTTTTCTTCCAGTTGAGCAGCTTGCTTTTCATCGAATGCTTGTTCGGCTTTTTCAATAAGAGAAAGCATATCGCCCATTCCGAGAATACGGGAAGCCATTCGGTCCGGATGGAAGGGTTCAATGTCTCCCAGCTTTTCGCCTGTTCCGACAAATTTAATCGGTTTGCCGGTAACATGTTTGACCGAAAGCGCCGCGCCGCCCCGAGTATCTCCGTCCGTTTTCGTTAAAATAACGCCGGTAATCGTGAGCGCCTCGTTAAAGGATTTTGCTACGGTAACCGCGTCTTGTCCGGTCATGGCGTCAATGGTCAGCAAGATTTCGTCCGGGTTGACCTCAGCACGGATATCTTCGAGTTCTTTCATCAGCACTTCGTCGATATGCAGTCGGCCTGCGGTATCTAAAAAGACAATATCATTGCCGTGATCTTTTGCATGCTGAACCGCACGTTTGGCAATTTCAACCGGAGAGGTGTCCGGCGGCATTGTAAATACCGGAACAGATATCTTTTCTCCTAAGATCTGCAGCTGTTGGATAGCAGCTGGGCGGTAAATATCACAAGCGACAAGTAATGGCCGCTTATTCATGTTTTTAAAATAAAGAGCAAGCTTTGCCGCATGGGTTGTTTTTCCGGCACCTTGTAAGCCGCACATCATCACAACGGTCGGCGGATGAGAAGAAAAACGAATTCGATCATTTTCGGACCCCATAAAAGAGGTGAGTTCTTCGTTGACAATTTTAATGACTTGCTGGGCAGGCGTCAGACTTTGTAAAACTTCTTCACCTGTAGCACGCTGTGAAACTTTTTCAATAAAGTCTTTGACCACCAGATAGTTAACGTCTGCCGCCAGTAGGGCAATCCGGATTTCACGCATAACCTGTTTTACATCTTCCGGGGTCAATTTGCCTTTTGATTTTAAGTTTTTGAAAATACCGCTTAGTTTTTCAGACAGATTTTCAAATGCCATAATGCCTCCGATTATTTTTTGAGTGATTCGATTTGCTGCTGCAACTGCGAAATGGTTGTTTCGTATGCGTCAAATTTACGAATCAGATCTAATTTTTCATCATAGTACTGCAACAAATGCAGGCCGGATTGGATACTGTCGCGCACAGCTTGTCGCGAAATTTTACTGAGTTCGGAAATTTCGGACAGAGAAAGGTCTTCTTGAAAATATAATTCAACCGCTTTTTTTTGTTTTTCTGTCAACAACTGCCCGTAATAATCCAGTAACAAGGCAATTCGATAGCGGTCCTGCTCTGAACTGATATCAATATCCGACATGACTTCTCCTGTATTGCGAACTTCCAAAATATATGTGTAAAGCCAAAATACTTTACACAAGCATATATATTATACCAGAAAAATGGATTTTGTCAAGTGGTTTTTCTAAAAAATGCGAATATTTTAAGCGCTTTTATGATATAATTCCAGTAAAGAACAATATAAAGGAGTGTTGAACATGGATGATGTACAACCTATCCCCATTCCGGAAGAACCTTTGCCAAATCGGCATGTGGATGAAATTCGATTTTCGGGAGAAGAAATCTTAGCTTCTGATTTTTCTGATGTAGGCGGCGTTTTGCCTGCGGACGGCCCGGTGCTGGGAACGACTGCGGTTTCAGATGATTCGGTCGTTGCTTCCCCAGTACAAGAGGAAGCAGCAGAAAAGAAACAAGAGAAAAAAACAGTCCATTCAGGCAGAATGGCTGTTAAGAAATTTTTTAAGCATGTGGCAGTCTTTTTGATGTTGGTTATTTTATGTGCGATTTTTGCATGCGGAGGATACGTACTGGGCAGTAAAAAGGAAACGGTAGAAAAACTGATGAATATTCAACTGGACGGAAACGCATTGTTTGAAAAAATCGATCAGGCATTATCGACCGGTACCGCGACTTCACATTCTATCGAATTAACAACGGAAATGATGAATCAGGCTCTGCAATCCTCTTCAGAATCTTTCCGCAATCTTTATATAGAAGTGGCTGAAGATCAAACAATTCATATTAAAGGAACGTTGCAAACATCTGTTTTACAGACACAAACATCGTCTCTGCCGGAATTTTTGTTTCAGATTTTGCCGGAACAGACTGAGGTTGACATTGCTGTTGCAGCGGGATATTCAGAAGGTTCTTGCACCATTGATATTTTGTCTGCGCAGATGTTTGGCACAGCAATGGATGAGCAGTCTATAGAAAGTTTAGGTTTAAGCGAAATTGCCGAATCATATATCAATGAGCAGATTCAGGCCAATATTCCCGAGAATGTAACGCTCAATTCTATTCGTACAGAAAACGGAAAGATTTTATTGGATTTAACTTTTTAATTCTGTGGCAAAAAGCAGCGGGCTGTCATACTATATTACTGAAACTCCTGTCGTAAAATAATTCCGGATTTTGCGGCTTTGGTTTTTATAATATTGATAATTTGGAGGAATGTGGAATGGCAGATAAAAGCTGCAACAACAGTATGGATCTGCGTGAAAATGTCTGCATCAATGTGCAGCGCGTATATGACTGCTGTAAAGATCGCGATTGCATGACCGATCTGCGTGTGTATATCCCGACGGAATGTCAAGAACTGATTGACTGTGCCGTAAATATCAGAGTAAATTCTGCAGAGGTTCTGTGGACGTACATTGATGTGGAAGCGTTGCCTTTTAATAAGGGATTCTATACGGTTGATGTTAAGGTGTTCTTCAAAGTCACCTTAGATGTTTTTGGCGGTGTTGGAAGACCTCAGCGTGTAGAGGGACTTAGCTCCTTTGACAAGCGGGTTATTTTGTATGGCAGCGAAGGCAGTGTTAGAACTTATTCATCGAAATATGTTCCGCACGGCGAGGATATTGAGTTGGATACCAAGACTAACAGCCCAATTGCAACGGTAGAAGTTTTGGATCCGATCGCACTTTCTGCAAAAGTAGTGGATCCTTGTGAGCCCTGCGGCTGCGGACAGATTGATCTTTCGAGTGTTCCGTCTTGTATTTGTAACTGTTTTGAATCTTCGCTTTGCGATAATTCGAACAGCCGTCGTGTCTATGTAACGTTAGGTATGTTCTCGATCATTCGGTTAATGCGCGAGGTTCAGATTTTGGTTCCGTCTTATGACTTCTGTATTCCCGAAAAAGAATGCGAAGGTCCGACGGAGGAAGATCCCTGCGGATTGTTCTATAATATGGACTTCCCGGTAGATGAGTTCTTCCCGCCCAGACTCAGCGATGTATCCAACGCTTGCGAATGTGGGCAGAAACCCAGAAATACGCAGCCTCACTGCGGATGTGGCCGATAAACCAATTTGGATTTACATCAGACGTAAATAAACAGAAAAGCCGGGAAAGTCCCGGCTTTTTGTTTGATTTTGTCGGACAGTTGCTGGGGATGAAGTCGTTTTTTCGACAGGCTTTTTTGGTCAGACAGCGTATAATGTGAACATAAAAGACAAGCTTTGTATGGATAAAGGAGATTATAAAGATGACTCAGCGTAGTGCGGACAAGCCATTGCAATGGTCAAAAGGGAAATATCGTGTCATTTTTAAATATGCAGGGGAATGGCTTGTAGGCTTTCTGTTCTCTCATATCGTATTAGGCGGAGGATTAGCTCCGTTTGGTATTGCCTATTGTGCAAATTGCGGAATTATCGGTGTGATTGGATCCGTGGTAGGATATGCTGTAAGAGGATACGATGTTTATCGATATATGATTGCCTGCGTTGTTGCTTTCGCTGCTCATCAATTTTTGGGAAGAGTTTTACGTCTTCCGTTTGGTATTTCCGGTCTTCTTTATTGCATATGGGGAATTTTAATGGCCGGAATAGGCGGTATTTTTATTTATGAGTACTCGTTGTCTGAAAATTTCTTCTTTATTGTCAGTGGATTGTTAGGCGGCGTTTTTTCTTATGCGTTTGGCATAACCGCCCAGGTAATCAAGAAAAAATCAAGAGCGCCTGTTAAAATACGATACATATGCTTTATCGCAACCATTTCTGTTTTAACCATTGGCGTGATGTCTTTGGGAAAAATTGCGACAGGTGTTGCATCTGTGTTAATTGTATTCTTTTTGTGTTGTATGGTAAAGCAGTGCGGGTTTCTTTATGCTTGTACAACGGCAATGATTTTGTCTTTTGGTATTTACTGGTATGATAAGAATATGGGTTATCTTGTCGGAATCCTTGTTTTGGGCGCAGTTCTTGCCGGTATTTTAAAGGACTTGGGGAAGTATGCTGTTGTATTGGGCTTTGTTGCCTCCAATATTTTGGTAAATATTTATTTACGGGGTTCGTTTGATGTTTGGATGATGTTGGTCTATGTTTGTGCCGGCGGGGTTTTATATCTGTTTATGCCGCAGTCTGTGATGTCCCGATTGTTTCGAATTATTGCTCCGTTTGATAAAAAAAAAGAAGTGCTCGTTCTCAAGCGAAAAGTAGCAGCCGGCAACATTGTGCGGGCTCAGACTCAAAAAATGAAGAATGCAGAGGCCTTCTCCGTCGTTGAACCTATTTGCGGAAAGTGTCGTAAGAGGTTTATTTGTTGGTTGAAAAATAAAAAACAGACTTCAGAAATGTTACTGCGAATGGGAGAAGATGTTCGTCGCCCTGACTTTATTGTTCCGGCGCATTTTTCAGAAACCTGTTTGGTGCCGGATCAGGTGATCGGTCGTTTGCGTGGAAAAAATGCAAAGCGTATGATGGGCTATGAGGTGAATTTTGTAAAAGCGTCAAGATCCCGTGATGGGGAGATACGCTGTGGCGATACGAGCGGCACCTTTTTAAGTGCGGACGGACGTTATGTGTTGTCTATTGCAGACGGAATGGGAAGCGGAAACAAGGCTGCACAAGAGAGCGAACATATTTCTGCGTTGATGAAAACATTGATGTCTCGGGGATTAGACCGGCGAGATGTTTTATTATTGATCAATGACGCGCTGCGACGAATCGATTCCGAAACGACGCTTGGTTTAGATGTGGCAATTATTGATTTGATGAGTGGCCGCTGTGAGTGGATGAAAGCTGATGCAGCGCCTTCGTTTGTGTTGCGTAACGGAAATGTTTTTGAATTAGGGGATGCCTCTTTGCCCGTTGGTATTTTGGATGATTTAGAACTTCCGGTTCGCAGTTGTACTTTGCTGGATTCGGATATCTTGATTATGGTTTCGGACGGGTTTATGAATCACGGAACAAAATGGATTCGGGAATGCATTTTCCGCTTATACTGTGCGCAAAAAGATGAATTGGGCATGGCTGTGGGGTTATTGGATGCGGCGGCAAAGCGAAAATTATCTCAAAACGATGATATCAGCGTCATTGTAGCAACGATTCGGTCTGTGATTCAAACGGATTCCGCGACGGAAAAAGAGGTTGTATAGAATATATTCGGTGATATTATTTCGGTTAAAACAAAGGTTTGTCGGTGAAGTGATTTTTTAAAATTTGTTTAATATGTTCTTTTTAAAATATGCGGACGTGTGCAACGTCTGCATATTTTTTCTACAATAATATTTGAAGATTCTGTTTGCTGATCACATCGGTGAGGATATATCAAAACGAGTAGACAGAGAAAGAAATGGAAAAAACGGAGCAAATAAAGTGAGCCTCTGTCTAAAAGAACGTCCCTACATGTCAGGTGAAATTTTGTTGACAAAAAGAGAATTGTATATTAGAATAAAATGAAAAGGTGTTTCGGAGGACTTTTATGATTTATATTGATACGGCCAGTAAGGACATTTATTATAATTTCGCGGTAGAAGAATATTTTTCTGCCGAAAAAGATTTAGGAGATAGTATCTTTTTGCTTTGGAGAACGCCGCCGATGTTGGTGATGGGACAGTTTCAGAGTATTTATCGGGAAGTGGATATGGCCTATGCCCAAGAAAAGCATATCGGTATTGCACGGCGCCGGAGCGGCGGAGGGGCGGTTTATTTAGACGAGGGGGCATGGTTGTATACTTATTGGTTTCCGCGCACCACATATGCGGATATTGATTTTCAGAAAAATTCCGCCGGGGTTGTGGATGCGCTGCGAAAGCTGGGATTAAATATTTCTTTCAGTGGAAGAAACGATATTTTAGCGGACGGAAAAAAAATATGTGGAAATGCTCGATATTGTGTAAATGGCGGCGTTTTGCATCACGGAACGTTGCTTTTTTCAACCGATATGAATGTGTTAAGCCGAGCCTTGACGCCGGACAAAGAAAAAATACAGTCTAAGGGCGTTCGTTCGGTTCGGAGCCGGGTTGCGAATATCTCGGATTTATTAAACAGTTCGATGGATTCTAACGAATTTGGTCAATATATGATAAAAGAAGTGACAAAGGATTGTGTTGAATATCAAATGACGCAAGAAGATTTGACACGAATCCGAGAAATTGCGGACAGATATCGGTCATGGGAATGGATTTACGGCAAGGAGCCAAAGTTTCAGTTCCGGCGAGAAAAACGATTGCCAGGAGGGCTGCTCAGCGTAGGTGTGGATGTTCAAAACGGCAGGGTGGCAGAATTGGAGATCAACGGAGACTTTTTCTGCCGCGGAAGTATGGAAGAATTTAAGCGACTATTTGTGGGACAGAAGTTTGATCGTGAAACATTTCTTTCTTGCGTGCAAACAGGTTGCTTGGATGCGGATCATTTTTTTGATCAGATTTCATTCCATGACTTTTTAGATATTGTTTTTGGTGAAGTATGAGCGAAACATATGTGGGCAGCGTGAGTTGTGCTCATTGGGGTGTGCAACCGCTGACAAACCCGGACGGCGCTTTGTATTATAGCATTCAATGGGGGATTTTTGAAGTGCCCGCAGCCAACGATTCTTTTTGGAATCCGTAAAACTTGTATAACCAGGGGTTTGAGTCGATCAATCGGATCATCATTTAATGGGGTAAGCAGACGGCATGCATATTGGGATGTCAATAGAAAAGAAATTGTAAGAAACAGCATCTGTTTTGTGGGAAGGTATCTGCAAACCGGGTGCTGTTTTTTGTGGAGTGGATGTCTTTTGTGGTTATATGAATCTGGCTCCGTATTTCGATAGAGCAATGTTTGAAAGAACTCTTGAAAACTTAATTTTTGGGGACAAACATAATCAACGGTATAAAAAAATACCTTATAATATCGGGAGGTATCAATTTATGCTGAACTTATTTTCAGGAGATTTTTTCTTCTTGATTCTGCATATTTGCGGCGCAGGAACCTTTCCACATCCATTAAGCGCTGCAAAAGAGGCCGAGTATATTGAGAAGATGCGCCAGGGTGATGAAAACGCGAGGAATTTGTTGATTGAACACAATTTGCGGCTGGTTGCGCATATTGTAAAGAAGTATTATTCGAATCCGGATGAACAGGATGATTTAATTTCAATCGGGACGATCGGGTTGATTAAAGCCGTAGATAGTTTTAAATCAGATAAAAAAACAAAGTTGGCAACCTATGCTGCAAAATGTATTGATAACGAAATTTTAATGCATTTCCGAGCTCAGAAAAAGACGGCGAATGATATTTCGATCAATGAGCAAATCGATACGGATAAAGACGGGAACGCATTGTCTCTGATAGATGTAATTGCAGAGGACGATAAAGTTTTAGACCGAATTTATAACAAGATCAGAACGGAACAATTGATTTGCGCGATTCAGAAAAAACTGGATCCGCGTGAACAGGAGATTATTTGTTTGAGATATGGTCTGACGGCTCCGGCAATGACGCAAAAAGAGACCGCACAGAGGTTGGGTATTTCGAGATCTTATGTATCAAGGCTGGAAAAGAAAGCATTGCGTATTTTGCGTGAAAGCGTAGCGATTTATACAGAATGTCCGGAAGATAAAAAAAATTCGTGAAAAAATCTTATCATTGTAGGTGTTGAAGAAAGAAGGAGCAGGAGACGCATCAAAAGCGTTTTCTGCTCCTTTTTGAGAATCGGCAAATCGGGGGAAAGGAGAATAAATTTTAAGGTGGGAATGCTGGATATTTTTTGGTAAATGTATTGACTTTTTGTATGACACGCAGTATAATCTGTATAGAAAAAATGACGGAGGGTCGAAAAATGATAGACATAATCAACGAACCGAAATACCAGGCAAAAGTATCCGAATATAACGGATGCAAAAGAATTGATTTTAAAGTGTTGGATAAGGATTGCATCATGGTGCTGCCCGATAATAAAAAAGCGGGTACCAAATGGGTTTGGCGTGCCGAATTTTTTGATGCATTTCCTGTTGTCGATATTGATCTGCTGAAGGACGGATGGGCGATTACCTATATTTGTATCAGCGATATGTATGGCAATGACGAAGCTATCGAATTGATGCATCAATATCAACAATTTGTTGTAGAAGCCTTTGACTTGGCGCCGAAGCCGGTTATTTTTGGCTTTAGCCGCGGCGGTTTATATGCTTTTAATTATGCGGCAAAATACCCGGAGTGTGTAGGTTGTTTGTATTTGGATGCTCCGGTTATGGACGTTTTATCTTGGCCGGCAGGAAGAGGGAAGAGTTTTGACGGGCAAGGAACTCCCGCAGATTGGGAAATTTGTAAAAAGGTTTTGAATCTGACGGAAGAAAATGCTGCAGATTACAAAGGCAGTCCTAAGTTCCATATTGCAGAAGTTGCGTCTCACGATATCCCGTTGATTTTGGTTTCGGGAGATGCGGATAAAGCAGCTCCGTTAGATGAGAACGGACAATTGCTGATTGATCAGTATGAGAAGTTGGGCGGAACCAAATTTAAGGCAATCATTATGCCGGGAAAGGGTCATCATCCGCATAGTGTAGAAGATCCTAAGCCGGTTTCGGATTTTATTAAAGCAGCTTTTGAAGACTGATTGGGTCTGATTAGCAAAAACCTGGGAAGATAAAAACTTGTAGGGGGAAATGATATGAAAAAGTTTCTCGCTTTCATCTTTTGCATTTGTTTTTGTTGCAGCCTTTTAGGCTCCGGTTTATCGATCTTTGCAGAAGAAAATTATGCAGATGCTGCTGAAATTTATATTCCGGACGAGGGCATGGCGACAGCCCCGATTGTGATGAAAAAGATGGATTCGGCCCAGGATATCGAGGCTTTGGCGGAAGAAGAGCGGCCAGCTTGTGCTTTGTTTGAGGTTGACCAGAGTATGAATGTGCTGGACCAAAATGGACAGGTAATTGGAACCGCTGAGGATATCTGGAATCGTTTTTCGGAAAAAGTCGTTCCGGCTTTTTATGCCGGGAATGCAGAGGAAGGAACTGCGATTACGGATTTTTTATTAGAAAAAAAATGCGATAGATGCGCTGATAGTTTCTTCTGATACAGAGACGTTGAAAGCATCTTATGAGCAGGCTCCGATGATTGGCCGAGTTTGGGACTGCATATTAGAAAATGAGCCAGGCGAGTTAGACCAGCAACTTCTTTATGATATTCATACCAAAGTAAGTGCATCGCACGCAAAAATTGTTTTGTTGGATGCGGCTTATGCGGTAAAGTCCAACACGGAGTATCTTCAGCGCTTAGCAGACAGTGTGTGGTTCCGAGCTGATACGGAAACAAACACGGAAATTTGCACCATGATCACTGCGGGCGTAAACGGGATCCTGGTACAGGACGAAACACAAGCCTATAAGATTTTTTCTTTTTTGGGAAATAATGCTGTAACGCGTAAAATTTTTGTGATCGGACATCGCGGGCTTCCCAGCAGTGTTCCGGAAAATACAACGGAGGGCGCCGTTGCAGCTGCAAAGGCAGGGGCAACCCATATTGAATGTGATATTCATTTGACGGCAGATGGTTCTGTGGTAGTTTGTCATAATGACACCACAGGTGCGATGTATAATCAGGATTTAATTATCGAAGAATCTACTTTGTCCGATTTAAAATCATTGCAGCTCAAAGAGCCTACTGTTGGATATGAAGATTGCAGAATGCCTGAGTTTACGGAATACTTAAGCGCATTAAAAAGCACGTCTGCCAATATCTTTATAGAAATTAAAAGTAAACAAAATCGTTGTGTCGACGAGGCTGTGAAGATTGTTAAACAACTGGGAATGCAGGACCGGGTTTACTTTATTTCTTTTTATTCGGAACAATTGGCGTATCTGCATACGGCATATCCGGAGTTTTCGGGCGGCTATCTTACCGATGTGCCAACAGGAATCGGACCGGAGTCGATTGTAAAGCAATCTTTACTGGGGCTGCGAAAAGATAATTTTACCTGTAATCCCAGCCAGGCCGGTTGTACAGACGTCTTTTTGACATACATGGCGGCCCGGGGAATTACGGTTTGGCCGTGGACGGTAAACAATTTGGATGATTTTATCTCCCTGTTTAATGCAGGGGCATCCGGTATCACAACCGATCATGCTGATTGGGTGAGTGATTTTGTTGCGGATTTATCGTCTCCGTCTTCGTATGCGTTTGAGTATCGTTCGGGAACGGTCGGGAATATTTCTGTTACTGCAACAACGTACGACGGAACGCAGACACAAGTTGTTCCGAAGATGAAGATTATCGATGACGGCGGAACCTCTATTAAGATGGATGAATCCGGAAATATCAGTGCGTCTAAGGCCGGAACGGCGACGGTTTTGTTTGAATACTCACAAAAGTATAAAGAAGAAGGGACGCGGTCCTACTCTGTCTTTACACAGCCTGTAACGATTGAACTCAAGGCCGATATGTCGTTATGGATTATCGGTGGGATTGTTGGTGGATGCTTGGTTGTTGCCGCGGTCGTAACCGTCGTTGTTGTGAAGACAAGAAAAAAGAAAACAGATCCGATTGAGCCACGGAAATAATTTACTTTTATAAAGTAGATACATTTTAAAAAAAGAATGAGAGAGGATGTCCTCTCTCATTCTTTTATTTTTCGTCCTTCAAGGTAATATCGTTTTTCTTCTGTGTGTCCCATAGAAAAGGTCTTGCGCGGCAGGGCGCCGTCTACGATTACCGTTTTAAACAATTCGCTTTTTTGCGGGACGGGCAATAAAAATCCAATCGTACTTTCCGGATTTTCTGCCACTAATTTGGCTACCGCGTAATCTTCATGGATATAGTCTACACTTCCACCGATTTCTTTAAGACAGTAATCAATAAATTCTTGTACAGTTCCTACCGTTAAGTTGTGGGCAGGATTTTTTATCGAGACAAAGTGCGTTTGCCCGTCAAGTAATACAGTAAAGCGGTGATCGGTTTCGGTTGCCGGTAATTTTGTGTCACAAAAAGAAATTTGATCTTTAAAGTAGTGGGTCAGCTCCGACATGATTTCTTCCGGATTTGTTTGAAAAACAACCCGATGAATCGGTTCAAATACAAGCCCGGGATCGTGTAGATTGACCAGTTCTACCAGCGCATATCTTGCAGGATGGTTTATCAGATCGGAAGGCGAGTGTTTTTTCTTTAGATTTTCATAGCAGGTTTTTGCGGTTGCTAAAGAATGGTTTCCGTCTCCTACTGCATAAACAAGTGGAGCTTTGTTGGATAATCCGTATTTTTGTTGAAGAATTTCAGCAGAAGCCAACTGTTTTAGTGCGGATTGTATCCGCTGTATTTCCCTTTCATCCAACAACTTTCCGTAAATATGGCCGCCGTTTTGCATCAAATCAAAATCATAAACTGTTTCGAAATCCTCTTCCCGTTTCTGGATCGGTTCAATCACAGTTTGTTCCGGATCATCGATCAGAACCATAATGTGTGGAAATTCCAAAGGTGCGTCCTGCCGGATTTTGACTCGGGGCGGGATTCGTTCTACTATGGTTCCCTCTGTCGCTCGGATTGGGGTTTGCGCTCCGGGTTCAAAGGAGTAGTCCTCTAAGTCTAATTTCCCGATAATGCCTGTTCTGGTTTTTCCGCTGGAAAAGATCCGTTTTGTATAGATCATTGCATTGGAATATGTATGAAAGATTCCGGAATCCAAATATTTTTGCATATTGGCATTGATTGCGCAAATCCGTCGGTCAACATCCGGGGTATTTAAATAGATTTCCGGTAGTGTCAGGTTGAGTGTTGATGGTTCATTCGCAACAAAAGTTTGTACCTTGTTCCAATATTCCGGATCTGAAGTAAATTGATCACAGGCGATAACGCTCCATTTTTCTAAATCGGTATTTTGCGGTAATAGGATGTCTGCGCTTGAAAAAGTCTGACTCATAAATAAAGGCTCCTTTATAGAATAACTGTAGCGTGGCGGGTAACATGGCACCCAATATTAACGGCAACCGGTAATCCTGCAATATGGGTGGGCAACGGTTGAATGTGTACAGCTAATGCCGTTTGCGACCCTCCGAATCCTTGGGCTCCGATACCGGTTTGATTGATTGCTTGCAACATTGTTTGCTCCAACTGTGCATAATAAGGGTCCGGATTTGGCTGATCCGTATCTCGAATCAACGCTTTTTTAGCCGCGAGCGTACAGCTCTCAAAGTCGCCGCCGAGACCAACCCCTACAACGATCGGGGGACAGGGATTACTGCCTGCTTGATCTGCAACAGAGACAACAAAATTGATGATATCCTGTTCTGTGGCGGCCGGAGTGAGCATCTTTAATTGACTCATATTTTCACTGCCAAAACCTTTGGGGGCAACAGTGATTTGAACCTGGTCTCCGTCTATGATTTCGGTATGGATACAAGCCGGCGTGTTATCCGTTGTGTTAACTCTTCTCAGTGGGTCGGAAACAATGGAACAGCGCAGCGCTCCGTTTACATAAGCGTCCCGTACTCCGTCATGGATGGCTGCATACAGGCTGCCTTCAGTAAAGTGAACTTCCTGGCCGATTTGCAAAAAAATAACGGCCATGCCGGTGTCCTGGCAAATAGGAATCTGAAGTTTTTTTGCAGCATCAAGATTCTCCAGTATTGCATCCAGTGCAGCCTGACATACCGGTGTCTTTTCTTGTTGTCGGCATTGCTGGATTCTTTTTTGCAAATCACAGGGTAAAGTATGATTGGATTTTAGACAAAGTTCCGCAATTTTTTCACGGATCACAGAAACAGGGATTTCCCTCATGGTTATCAACTCCTTTTCATATGATACCATAAACCGATTGCATTTTCAAGGGATGGATTCGATATTTTTCGTTTTTTTTATGCAGATTGTGTCGACTGATTTTAAGGATAAAAGGGTTTACAAACTTTTTAAAACCGGTTATAATATGGTTGTGAAAGGCGTTGGAAGTTGTTTTCGGCGTTGTGTCTGAGAGCGATGATCCAATGAATCATCCCTTCATGTACCCCATATACTCTTTTTTCTTTTCTTTTTTTTCGCCGTTTGCATAATTTTTATGCAAACGGACTTTTTTATGGAAAAACCTTGCAAACACGATAAAAATGTGATATACTTACTATATTCGTGTAAGGATGGTGTCAAAGTTCATGTTGGCAATAATCAGTGCAATGGAATCTGAAATTAAAGCCATTTGTGATAAATTGGACAACGTAAAACATGATGTGATCAGTGGTTGTTCTATTGATACGGGTACGCTGTTTGGCTTGCCGGTCGTCTGCGCTGTTTGCGGAGAGGGAAAGGTGAATGCCGCGATGTGTACGCAGAGCGTCATTTTGCGATTTTCTCCCGATGCGGTGATCAATTTGGGTGTTGGCGGCGGAGTTTACCCGGGCTTAAAAACAGGGGATATCGTCGTGGCAGACCGTGTTGTACAGCATGACTATGATGTTTCTGCGTTAGGGTATGAACCAGGGCGCGTATGTAATTTTGAACAGGTTTATATGCCTTGTGATCCGATTCTTGCGGATGCTTTGTTTTCTTGCGCAAACAACGTATTAGATGATACGTTTTGTGTTTATCGCGGAACTGTTGCAACGGGGGATAGCTTTATTAGTGATTCCGTCCGTGCAAAAGGTATTTTTGAGCGTTTTGGTGCATATATTGTTGATATGGAAGGGGCAAGTATCGGACAGGTTTGCTTGCTCAATCAAATCCCGTTTGGCGTTGTACGAGCTGTTTCGGATAACGGAGATGACGGAGCCTTTAAAAGCTTTCGGGACTTTTTGGATTATGCGGTGGAAAATTCCGTCCGAATGATCGAGAGTTATGTTCAGCATGCGGTTCGCGCAAATGGGTAAGCAGGAGAAATTTATGTCAGAAAAAAAACGTGACGGATTTGTGTTCGGAGCTCTAATTCTTTCCTTTTCCGGATTGATTACAAAAATTGCAGGATTGATTTTTCGAGTTGTTTTAACTCGCATGATCGGCGGCTCAGCGGATGTAATAAATGGTATCACAACGGTTGATGCAACGATGAGTCATTTCAGTTCTGCTTATGCAGTATATACTTTTTTGCTTTCGTTGTCCACTTCCGGGTTGCCGATCGGTATTTCAGCGATGGTTTCTCGTTCTTTGGCACTCGGAAAGTATAAAGATATTAAAACGCTGATGCGTTCGGTGACAATTATTTTTGTTTCAGCGGGCGGTTTTTTGACTGTTCTTGGATTGATTTTTTCGCAGCCGATTGCGATGATGATGAACAGCGCCGAGACAAGATATTGCATGATGTATATTATGCCGGCGGTCTTTTTTATTGCAGTGGTATCTGTATTCCGCGGCTTTTTCCAAGGTTACAATAATATGGCACCAACATCGGTTTCAAATTTAATTGAAGCCTTTTTAAAATTAGGTGCAGGACTTGGTATTTCTTATATCTTTCAGCTGCAGGGGCGTCCGGCCTATGAGATTGTTGCCGGTGGTATCCTGGGTGTAACGGTTGGAACCGTCGGGGCATGTTTATATATGGTGTTAAAATATGTTTTTCGGAGAAAAGAGTACCGAATTACACTTCAGGAATTTGTCCGAGATGCGGCTCCGACCTCAAAGTCCAAATTATTAGGTGAGTTTTGGAAGATCACACTTCCGATTGCGTTGTCATCCGTTTCGGTGCAGTTGATGGGGTTGATCGATTCCAGCGTGGTTGTGCAGACTTTAAAAGATGTAATGGGCGATCTTTCTGTTGCCCAGTCCTATTATGGGGCTTATAGCAATAAGGCAACGACGATTTTTAATTTACCTTCTTTTTTCATTATTACAATCGGTGTTAGCTTAGTTCCGTCTATTTCTGCTGCATTTGCTAAAAAAGATCAGCGGGCGATTCGATATACTGTGAATAAGGCTTTGCGATATTCTTCTATTCTTGCTTTTGCCTGTGCTTTTGGATTGGCTGCAGTCGGCACACCGGTAGTGAATGTTATCTTTGGCGGCAGTTATGATGGCATGGGCGGAAAATTACTTAGTGTATTGTCTTTGTCTTTAGTTGCGGTGGGATTGACTAATGTAACCAGTTACATGCTTCAGGCGATCGGAAAGGCATATCTTTCTGTGATATCTGTTGTGGTTGGGGCATTGGTAAAAAGCGTCTGTACCTGGGTACTGGTGAGCATTCCTTCCATTAATATTTATGGAGCTCCGATTGCGACGAACATTGCTTATCCAATCATGCTACTGATCAATTTGTATTTTTTATATAAGCATATGCACATTATTCCCAAGATTCGGGTTGTATTTGTGAAACCTTTGATAACCGGTTTATGCTGTTTTGCGAGCGCTTTTGCTGTTTTGAAAGTTTTTGAAGGGTTTGCAAGTGAGATAATTGCGTTGACTGCAGCGATTTTTGCGGGTGCAGTTGTGTATATTGCACTGTTGTTTGTTTTAAAATTAGTAACATTTGATGAAATTAAGCAAATTTTCAAGAAAAGTTAAGTTTATACTTGAAAAATCGCGAAAGATGGTGTAAAATGAATGACAGAAAAAGAACTTTTGCTGAAAAAAAACAGTTATAAATTTGAAGATTTATTAGTCCTTATGGATGTGCTTCGTTCAAAGGACGGCGGCTGTCCTTGGGATGCAGAACAAGACCATCGGTCGATACGCAACAGTTTTATAGAAGAAGTCTATGAAGCCGTAGAAGCAATCGATGATGAAGATGATGTTCATCTGTGTGAAGAATTAGGCGATGTGCTGTTTTCTGTCGTGTTTCACGCAGCAATTGCGAAAAGCGAAGGTTCTTTTGATATTGATGATGTGTTAAACGGGATTTGCCGGAAGATGATTCATCGGCATCCACATGTTTTTGGACAAGTTGTTGCTCACGATAGTCAGACTGTTTTAAAAAACTGGGATGAGATTAAAAAGGAAGAGAAATCTCAGCGCTCTCAAGCGGATGTGCTACGGAGTGTCAGCAGAACGCTACCTTCCTTGATGCGGGCTCAGAAGTTGATGAAAAAATGTGAAAAATTGGGGCATGATAAGAGTACGCATACACAGTCTTGGTTAACGCATAAACAAGCTGTTTTAGATCAATTACAGCAAATAGAAGCTTTGCAAGGGGAGAGACGTTCTGTATCAGATCAGCTGGGCGAATTGTTGTTGTCTGTTGTTGGATTATGTTCAGATTGTGGTGTAGATGCGGAGGAATCCCTGTATTTTGCATGTAATCGTTTTATTGATTCAGTAGAAAAAGAATCTGAAACGAAGTGTTAAGTTGAGTTATATTTTATCATTTAACTATAAAAACATTTAAAGGAGAAGAAGTTATGAACAAAACAGGTTTGATTGCTGCAGTAGCAGAAAAAGTTGATGTATCAAAGAAAGAGGCAACTGCTGTTGTCGAAGCAACTATCGATGTAATTACAGAAGCATTGAAAGCTGGCGACAAAGTTCAGTTGGTAGGATTTGGTTGTTTTGAAGTTCGTCAGAGAGCTGCAAGAGAGGGAAGAAATCCTCAGGATCCTGCTAAGACCATTAAGATTCCTGCTTCGAAAGTTCCGGTATTTAAAGCTGGTAAGGTTTTGAAAGACAGCATTAAATAATTAAAAATGATTTTTTGTTCTCCTGCCTTGTTTTTCAGGGCAGGAAGAACCGGTTAAAATGATGAGGTTAGACAAATATTTGAAGGTTTCTCGTTTGATTAAACGGAGAACCGTGGCAAATGAGGCATGTGCGGGGGCGCGTGTAAAGGTAAATGATAAAATAGCTAAACCCTCCTGCGATTTAAAAATCGGCGACATTGTTGAAATTACATTCGGTAACAAGTCCACAAAAATCGAAGTTGTTTCCGTGTCAGAGCATGCAGGAAAAGCCGAGGCATCGGCGATGTACCGCGTGCTGGGAGAAAATTAAGAGTCATATTATATATCCCCAAATGCATATATAAAGACAGGAGGGGATTATAATATGGCTGAAAAATTTGAAATACAAAAAATGAACAACGTCTTTATAGAAAATCGGAAATCTTTGACGGTTACAGGTGTTGAAGATGTTGATCGTTTTGATGATAAAGTGATTAGTATTGGCACTCAACTTGGGCATATGACAGTTCGGGGGACAGGTCTTCATATTGAAAGTCTTTCACTGGATATTGGCGAGGTTGTTGTGTGCGGTTTTATTTGCGCAATTGAGTATCAGGATAAAGCGGCAAAAAAAGATGAGCATCCTTTCCGTAAGCTCTTTCGGTAAAGTGTCTTATGGAGTATTCAAATCAGGCTCAATTGCAGCTTTTTTTATTTGGTATTTTATTAGGAATCGTTTTTGGACTATTGTTTGATATATTTCGAGTAATACGGGTCTTTAGTGGCGGAAAAGTTTCTGT
>CDZQ01041678.1_pt1 | contig 22221 bp, 18 predicted proteins | sample 554831 | NCBI WGS metagenome assembly CDZQ01 (sample SAMEA3182112, study PRJEB8094) | gut metagenome | biome: human; feature: gut; material: Stool; isolation source: human stools | place: Canada | collected 2013-05-06
TTATTATATAACATATAACATCACCGCAAAAAACAAAGGCAAAAGAAAATCGTTTCAGCGGTGGAAACGTACGGTTGCTTAGGCCGTCAGCTTGGCACCGCATCCTGAGCAGTCAGCGCGAGACACCACGAGACGACAGGGACGGAAGATCGGCACAGACCCGCCGTTTCATCTGTCCGCACAGGCAGGTACTCGAACGATTGCCTCGGAGTCGCCGCTTGAACCATTGGGATTGCAATATCGTTTAGACCATTGCCACAAGACGTTCGCCTCCCTGACACAAGCGGTCGCTTAGGATATTTTAGCCGGGCACAAGCATCAGAAAGCATCTGGTGTAACACCCAAGTATCAGCTGGGCGCAAATCCCAGACATCAGTTGGGTACAACATCCAAGTACAACACCCAGTCTTCACCTGGATGTCATCCGGGTGTAACACCGGGGCATCCGGGTGTAACACCGGGGCATCCGGGTGCAACACCGGGGCATCCGGATGTAACCCAAACAGCCGACCCGTTTTGCCTGCTTGTTTTTTCCGGATGACTAAAGATAGAATCTACGGAGGAACCCATGGCCGACACTCTTACGTTACGACAAAAAATATTACGCGATGAATATCGGGCGCTCAACGACATGCAGCAGCAAGCTGTCTTTGCGACCGACGGACCGCTGTTGATTCTGGCAGGAGCCGGCAGCGGGAAAACAACTGTTATTGTCAATAAAATCGGATATTTAATTCGGTACGGCAGCATTGAGTCCGACACCACGCCGCTCCCTGCCGAAGATGAATCGTTTTTGTCTGCCTGTTTGGAAGACCGTTCTCTGCGCTGCGGCGAGCGGTACTGGCAGTTGATGCAGCGCGATCCGATTCCGGCACGCCATATCCTGGCCATTACGTTTACCAATAAGGCCGCCGCCGAAATGCGGACAAGACTGGAGCAGCAATTTAACATCCAAGCCGACGAACTGTGGGCGCTGACGTTTCACTCCCTTTGCGTACGGCTGCTGCGGCGTTATATCAACCTGCTGGGATTTGATACCGACTTTACCATTTACGACGAAACAGACAGTCTCAAATTGCTTGAAGCATGTGCCAAACAGTTAGAATGCGGAGATCAATATCCGGCCAAACTGGTCAAACGAATCATCTCCAACGCCAAAACGCGCTATTTGGATCCGGACGAGTTTGAAGCGCAGTTCAAAGAGCGGTCCCTGCCAAAAATGCCCAAGTTGTACCGACTGTACCAGCAAAGTTTGAAGCAGTCCAACGCGTTAGATTTTGATGATTTGATTTTTTATACAGTCCGCGTACTGACACAGCACCCAGAAATCCGCGAGCGGGTCAATGACCGTTTTCGGTATGTGTTAGTAGACGAATATCAGGATACCAACCCGCTGCAATACCGGCTTGTTGCGCTGCTTGCCGCGCATGGAAACATCTGCGTGGTGGGTGACGACGACCAGAGTATCTATCGGTTTATGGGCGCAGATGTAGACAATATTTTAAGTTTTGAGCGTTCTTTTTCTCGTGCGCAGGTGATCCGGTTAGAGCAAAACTACCGCAGCACCGGCATTATTTTAGAAGCCGCCAACAGCGTCATCGCACACAATGTCGCCCGCAAAGGCAAAACGCTGTGGACAGCCCAAGAAGGCGGAGCCAAAATTACCTATAATCAACTTTCTTCCAACAACGAGGAAGCCGAATATATTGCCAAGACCATCCTAGCTGGAATCGGCACCAAGAACATGCAGTACAATGACTTTTGCGTTTTGTACCGCACGCACGGTCAGAGCAACAGCATCGAATTTGCGCTCAAAGGCAACGGGATCCCCTATAAAGTATACGGCGGACTGGCCTTCTTAAAACGCAAGGAGATTCAGGATATTCTTGCCTATCTCAACGTCTGCCACAATCCGGCCGACAAAACGCGGCTGCTGCGCATTATCAATGAACCCCGCCGAGGCATCGGCGACACCACCATGCAACGGGTCGAAGAAATCGCCGCCGCGGAAAACACCACCCTATTTGAAATCTTAAGCCGGGCAGGCGAGTATCCGGCGCTGAGCCGGGTCAAAGAAAAACTGGAACAATTTGCCCGAATGATCGAAGATCTGCGGCAGCAGCAAAGTCAGCTGTCGCTGCCGGAATTTTACTTATATTTGTTACAAACGACCGGGTACATGGACATGATCAACGGGCTGGATATTTTGGAAAAAGCGGCCCGCAAAGACAACTTGCAGGAATTTTACAACACGATCGTCACCTTTACCCAACAAAACCAAGGGGCCACCCTGCAAAGTTTTTTGGAAGAAATGGCCTTAGTCAGCGCGGTGGACAACCTGGACGAAAACGAGCAGACCGTCACGCTGATGACCATGCACTGCGCCAAAGGGCTGGAGTTTGACACGGTGTTTGTCTGCGGTTTTGACGAAGGCATCTTTCCGTCGGCACGTTCGGTGGAGGAACCGGGCGGGCTGGAAGAAGAACGCCGGCTGTGCTATGTTGCCATTACACGAGCCAAACGCAGACTGTTTTTACTGTCGGCCAAAACGCGCATGATGTACGGTTCGGTCCGCAGCTGTTTTCCGTCGCGGTTTTTAAAAGAAATTCCGGAACATCTCTTAATTCAGCCGCAAAAGGAGCAGCAGCAAAGGCAGCAACAACCATCGCAGTCGCAAAAGCCCAAGCGACAGCTGTATCGGTTCTTTGAAGATTCCGGTTCCGTTGTTCCCCAACACAACAATTCCCCCGCACAATCGACCTACCGGGTGGGCATGCAGGTTCGTCATAAAACATTTGGAGACGGTCAGATCACGGCCGTTACCGCCATGTCTTCCGACACCCTGCTCGAAGTTCGGTTTGACAGCGGCACCTCTAAAAAACTGATGGCCAACTTTGCCAAACTGCAAATTCTGACCTGATACATAGAAACGTTTTACCGGTCTTCCGATATCGGTTAAAAACTTCATGTGACAGACTTGTACGGCGCGCCGATGTCCATAGCGGACTTTTCCGATATCGGTTAAAAGCTTGACGGGATGGAAACCCCAGCAAGCCATTGACGAAACATCCCTATCAGACGGACACATCGACACATTTTATTCTAACTTCCGCCGCCTATCAGCGATTGGACTTAACATGAAACAAAACAAAGGACAATCCGGTCTACCAAGCGGCAAAGCTTGCCCCGGACAAAAAAATGATTTTATTCCGGCTTTCAACCCCTGTTAAAAATTTTGTTGACAGCCCTTTCAAAAAATGAACCGGTTTTCAAAACCCAACGGCAGCCGATCCCGGCGCAATCTTTCTTTTGCCGCCTTTCAGCGGTTGGTTTAACCGAACCCAAGCAAAAAGCAAATCACGTGATCCAACGATCGTTTGGGCGCGATGCTGAAAATCAAAGGAGTTTTTCTGATGCAAATGATCACACTTATTTTTGCGGCCATTGCCGCAGTCGGCGCTGTTCTGGCCATGATTTTTGCTGGGATTGCCGTCCGACGCACCGCTCCGGACGCCGCTGCCAAAAGCAAAGCCGACGCCCTGCACGACAGTCTTAACCGGCTGCAAGGTCAACTTGGCACACTGCAAAACGCGCAGGGGCAGTTACTCAAACAGCAATCCGATGCGCTCAACGATAAATTAGACATTTTTTCCAAACAGGTCAACACGTTGTCCGGCAACGTGGACACACGCATGGAAACCCTGCGCAAAACACAGGACGAACGGCTGGAGCAAATGCGGCAGACGCTGGAACAAAAAGTGCAGGACATGCAATCCGACAACCGCCGGCAGCTGGACTCGATCCGCGACACCGTCAACGAAAAACTCACCAAAACGCTCAACGACCGGATTTCCGAATCGTTCAAAAACGTCTCCCAGCAATTGGAGCAAGTTTATAAAGGCCTGGGCGAAATGCAGCAGCTGGCCAACGGCGTGGGCGATCTCAAACGTGTGCTGTCCAACGTTAAAACACGGGGCATCCTGGGCGAAATCCAACTGGAGCGTATTTTAGAACAAATTCTTCAGCCGGCACAATATGACACAAACGTCATCACCAAAAAAGGCGGCCGCGACCCGGTCGAGTTTGCCGTCAAAATCCCGTCCAAGACATCCGACGACTTTATCTATCTGCCGATAGACGCCAAATTCCCGCTCGAGAAGTACGCACGTCTGGAAGACGCTCTCGAACAGGCAGACGCGCAGGGCGCCGAGGACGCGCGCAAGGAACTGCGCCAGTTTATCCGCGACAATGCAAAAAAAATCCAAGACAAATATATTGACCCGCCGCACACGACCGACTTTGCCGTAATGTTTTTGCCCACCGAAGGCCTGTACGCTGAAGTAATCCGACAAACCGAACTGGTCGAACAGATTGCCCGAGACTATAAAGTCACGCTGTCGGGGCCGTCCACAGTTTCGGCGCTGCTGAACAGTTTGCAGATGGGCTTCCGCACGCTGGCGATCGAAAAACGGTCGAACGAAGTGTGGACGGTGCTGGGTGCTGTCAAAACCGAATTCGGCAAATTCAACACAGCCCTGCAAGGCGTCCAGAAACGAATGCGGCAGGCGGATGAAGAACTGGATAAACTCATCTCCACCCGCACCAACCAGATCATGCGCAAGCTCAGAGGCGTCGAACAATTACCCGAGCAGCAAAGCGCGGAGATGTTTGACCGTATTGATGCATCCGACGCGGACGACACCCCGGAGCCGTAATCCGGCATTTTCCCACTGATTCAGACAAAAGGAACGATTGATCCATGATTTATTTAGACAATGCCGCCACCACCCAGGTGGGTCCTGAGGCGGCACAGGCCGCGGTCGACGCGATGACAAATCTTTATGCAAACCCATCGTCCGCTCACGCTTTCGGAGCACAGGCGCAGCAATTGCTGCAACAGTCCCGCCAAACCGTTGCCCGGGCAGCCGGCGTTGAGGCCGACACGTTATACTTTACCTCCGGCGGCACCGCCAGTGACAATCTGGCCATTCGGGGCTTTCTGGAAGCCTACCGTTCCCGCGGAGGCCGTATTATCACCTCCGCCTACGAACATCCGGCCGTTTTGCGTTGCTTTGAAGCCGAAGAAAAATATTTCCAGGCCGTTTATTTAACGCCCAATCCGGACGGAATCATCGACCCCGACCTATTGCAGCAGGCCCTGACCCCGGACACCCGGCTGGTCAGCATCATGCACGTCAACAACGAAACGGGAGCCGTCAACCCGATCCGGCAGCTAAGCGCACTGACCCGCGCTCTTTGCCCGCAGGCGCTCTTTCATACCGATGCCATCCAGGGTTTTTTAAAAGAACCTTTTGATTATTCCTGTACCGATGCCGCATCCTTTTCCGCGCACAAAAACCACGCGCCCAAAGGGATCGGAGCCCTATACGTTCGCCGCGGAGTCCGACTCAAACCGGTTCAGTTAGGCGGCGGCCAGGAAAAAGGGCTGTTCAGCACCACGTCCAACGTCCCCGGCGCCGCCGCATGGGCGGAAGCGATCCGGCACACCGACGTTGCCGCAGCCCAAAACCAGGTCCGAAAACTCTATGAAGCCTATGTGCAGATTTTACAGCGAGCCGGCGCCCGCATTTTATCACCCAGCAACGGCAGCCCGTATATTCTCAGCGCCGCGTTTGACGGCTATTTGGGCGAAAATATGCTGCACGCGCTGGCCGAAAAAGAGATCTACATCTCCACCGGCTCCGCCTGCTCTTCCAAGCACGGCAGCCACGTTTACCAGGCTCTGGGCATGCAGTCCATTCAAAAAAATGTGATCCGCATCAGCTTCAGCAGTTGGAACACGCTCGAACAAGCACAGGATTTTGAACAGGCGCTGCACGAAGTTTTACAACGGCTGATCAAAAAATAACGCCGTACCGTTGAAGGCGTTCGAGCACGCCGAGGACGTTGAGCAGATTCGCGCAAATTGTACGATGGTTCACCAAAAAACAATACGTAGGGAAGATTTTAGGGCTCTGTTTTGTTATGCCGGGATCGGAAACCAGCCATCGAGGGTTTTGTCACCCAAAGAATTTGATATCCGTTTTAAGCACGCGGCCCATTTCCTCAAAAAGTCTCTGCTTGCCGGACTCTTTTGCGGCGTCAAGTGCCGGCGGATAACGCGCGGTAAATCCGGGTATCCTATACAAAACAGCCGTTTTTTGGACTCGGCCCATCGTGACCTATCTCCCGGCATGTTCACATCCGCTTTGCGTTTTGTGGCTCGAGCCGACCGGCTCTGTCCCCCAGCGTGTTCACGATTACTTTACATTTTTGATCTCGAATCAATCACGACCCGCCCAACCCCGGACGTTCTTTGCGGACAACTTGCTTTTTTCTAGCCCGGAATCGAACCAAACAGGCGCTGTTTGGGACCTCGTTCTGTTTTCGAATCCGGAATCGGCTCAAACGGCCTTGATCAAAAAAACATCTTGCTTTCAGCAGCTGTTTTCAGCAATTTGCTTTCAGCAAGTTCCTTTCAATAAACACTTTCCGTAAACTGTTTTCAGCCGTTGTTTTCAATCAATGATTTCAACAAGTTGCTTTCGGCAAGTTCTTTCCAGCAAGTTGATTTCAACCATTCACATTCAACAACCTGTTTTTTCAATAATTTATTTTTTCCGCGGTTGACGCGTTTTGTTTGCTTTTTATTTATGATTATAAATGATTCATCACATAAACGGAGGAATGACTTATGAAAACAAACATTGCAAAAGCCATTATTAACATGTCCTGCATGCCCTGCCGCGATACGCTGGCACACTACACCCAGCTCGACCGGGCCCAAACGTTAGAGCAGGCTGTGACCGAATATATCAAAGACTGCTTTGCCAGCACGGTGCGTGAAAAAACCAACGAGGGGCGCAACAAAAAAATGGCCTCCACGTTTTCTCAAACAGGCGAAGATCCCACGTTTACCGTCATGGGCGGAGACGCGGTCCGGCTGGCCATTACCGAAGACAAATCGGCGCCGGCAACTTATCATGCCGCGGTAGAGCCGGTTTTCGTGGCCGAAGACGGCAGCAGTCATCCGACATTGTACATCACCGTTGTCACCGACGGAAAAAGCGGGATCCGCGCTATCTACGCAGCTTACGGCTCGCTTTACACGGCACAGGGCGCCGTGGTACCCAATCCGGCAGAACAATTTGCCGATCTTTACACAAAAACCGAAGACTGCGACTGGGAAGTGATGTGCCTTGTTCCCGACGATTTGTACAACACCCTGCACAAGCAAAACCGGCTGGAACTGGAAGCGTTAGTTAACATGGGGCGCGGCGTTTGCAGCAAAGACGTCACCGTCCAAACCTCGTCCGGCCCGGTGGCCGCAAAACTATTCTATACGATACATTAACAGAAAGAAGGATTTTTCATGGCGGAAAAAACACCGTTTTATATTACCACCGCAATTGCGTATGCATCCAGCAAACCGCATATCGGCAACACGTATGAAGTCATTTTGACCGATGCGATTGCACGGTATAAGCGGATGCGCGGTTATGACGTGTTCTTCTTAACCGGCACCGATGAACACGGGCAAAAAGTCGAGCAGCTGGCCAAAGAAAAAGGCGTTTCGCCGCAACAGTACGTCGACGATATCTCTGCGCAGATCCGTCAGATCTGGGACACCGTCGGAGCCAGTTACGACCATTTCATCCGCACCACCGACGAGCAGCACCAAAAAGTGGTTCAAAAAATCTTTACGCAGCTGTACGAACAGGGCGACATTTATAAAGGCGAGTACGAAGGCTGGTACTGCGTTCCGTGCGAGTCTTTCTTCACCCAAACGCAGCTGGTAGACGGATGCTGCCCCGACTGCGGCAGACCGGTGCGCAAAACCAAAGAAGAAGCGTACTTTTTCAAAATGAGTAAATATGCGCAGCAGCTCCAGGATTACATCGATTCCCATCCGGACTTTATCGTGCCCGAATCGCGCAAAAAAGAAATGGTCAACAACTTTCTCAGCGCAGGGCTGCAGGATCTGTGTATCAGCCGATCCTCGTTCCAGTGGGGTATTCCCGTTCCGGTCGACCATCGTCACGTCATTTACGTGTGGTTAGACGCATTGGTCAACTACATTTCGGCACTGGGGTACAAAACCGACGACGATCATCTGTTCCAAAAGTATTGGCCGGCAGATGTTCATGTCATCGGCAAAGATATTCTGCGCTTCCACACCATTTACTGGCCGATTTTTCTGATGGCGTTAGGGGTCCCTCTGCCCAAAACCGTCTTCGGCCATCCGTGGATCAATTTCGGAACGGATAAAATGAGTAAGTCCAAGGGCAACGTCATCTACGCCGACGATCTGGCTGCCCGTTTAGGCGCGGACGCCGTACGGCATTATGTGTTGTCTGAAGTTCCGTACGCGGCAGACGGCAGCATTACTTACGAAAGCGTCATCGCCCGGTACAATACCGACCTGGCCAACAATCTGGGCAACCTGGTCAGCCGGACGGCAGCCATGACCGAAAAATATTTTGACGGCGTCATCCCGCAGCCGCAGCAACCTACCGATTTTGATGAAGATCTGCGCGCCGCAGCGGCCCAAACCGTACGCGATTATACCGCCGCGATGGACACTTATCACGTCGCAGACGCGTCCGAAGCCGTCTTTACCCTGCTGCGCCGCGCCAATAAATACATTGACGAAACCACGCCGTGGGCGCTGGCCAAAGACGAATCGCTCCGGCCGCAGTTAGCCACCGTATTGTATAATCTGTTAGAAACGATCCGAATCGGGGCCGTTCTGTTGACCCCATTCTTACCGCAAACGGCAGCCAAAATCTGCCAGCGCCTTTCTGCCGACGCAGACTATGAGTCGGTGCTGGATTTCGGCGGCCTGAAATCAGGCGTCAAACTACAGCCGGGCGCCATCTTATTTGAACGTTTAGACGAGCAAAAAACCTTGCAGCAACTCCGTCAGGACGCACCGAAACCCCAGCCGGCCAAGCCCGAACAAAAACCGCAGGCAGCGGCACAAATCGGGATTGAAGACTTTTCGGCTGTCGAGCTGCGTGTGGCGCAGATCGTTGCCTGCGAACCGGTGCCCAAGTCCGACAAACTGCTGCGCATTGAAGCAGATCTGGGCGGGGAGATCCGTCAAATCGTTTCGGGAATCGCGCCGGTTTACACTCCGGCCGACCTGATCGGCAAAAAGGTCATCGTCGTGGCCAACCTCAAACCCGCCAAACTGCGCGGCGTCGAGTCCAACGGCATGCTGTTGGCCGCGGGCGAAAAAACCCCGCACGTGGTATTTGTGGCGGACGATGTACCAAACGGAGAAAGGGTTCGCTGATGAAACAAGTTATTCTGCTAAAACTGGGCGAAGTGGTACTAAAAGGGCAAAACCGATACCGTTTTGAGCAGCTTTTACTCAAAAATGTCCGCCAGGCGCTGGCCGATATCGGCCCGGTCGAACTGCGCAGTATCCAATCCACGATCTATGTCCAGCCCCAAGATGAAACCGTTATCGACGCGGCCTTACGGCGGCTCGAATGCGTTTTTGGCATTGTCGGGCTGACCAAAGCGGCCGTCTGCTCCTACGACATGCAAGATGTCTGCCGCACGGCACGCGAATATCTAAAATACGATCTGTTACAGGCAAAAACGTTTAAGGTAGAAGCCAAGCGCGCCGACAAATCGTTTCCGCTCACTTCCCCGCAAATCAGCCGGGCATTGGCAGATGATTTGGCCGAACACAACCCGCATTTAAACGCCGACATGAAAAACCCGGACATCACCGTTTACGCCGAAGTCCGCGAAGGCCATGTCTACGTCCACAAAACACAGCTCAGAGGCGCCGGCGGACTGCCCTGCGGCTGCGGCGGGAACGGACTATTGATGCTATCGGGCGGATTAGACAGCCCGGTTGCCGGATATCTGATGGCACGGCGGGGCATGCGGATTTTTGCCATTCATTTTGAAAGCCCGCCGTATACCAGCGTCCAGGCACGGATGAAAGTGGAAAAACTGGCCGGACTTTTGGGCCGGTACTGCGGCACGGTCCCTTTGTTTGTGGTGCACTTTACGCAAATCCAGGAACAAATCCGGTCGTTATGCCGTGAAGATTTATTTACGGTGATTATGCGCCGGTTTATGCTCCGGATCGCCTGTCGGATTGCCGAGCGCATTTCGGCAGAAGCCATTATTACCGGCGAAAGTCTGGGGCAGGTGGCCAGCCAAACCCTGCAAGCCATCGTCTGCACCGACGCCGTATCGGACCGACCGGTCTTTCGTCCCTGTATCGGCATGGACAAATCCGACATTATCGACATATCCTATAAAATAGGAACCTACGAAACTTCCGTCGAACCATACCAGGACTGCTGCACGGTCTTCACCCCGCGGCATCCCAAAACCAAGCCTTCGCTGGAAGAAATTCTTCGGCAAGAAGAAAAATTAGATATCGCCGCTCTTTTAGATGCGGCAGAAGTCGAAAGAATCGATGTGAAACCTTTATGACATCCCAACAATTACAAAATTTAATCGACCGTCTGCGGCAAAAAGGATGGCATCTTGCCACGGCAGAATCGTGTACGGGAGGGCTTTTAGCCAAAACGTTGACGGATCAGCCGGGCGTCTCGGATGTCTTTGAATGCGGGGTGATTTGCTACTCCAACCGCATCAAACAAGAAAAACTACATATTCCCGAGGCCTTTTTGCGGGATTACGGCGCCGTCAGCGAGCACGTTGCCCGCGCCATGAGCACCTCCATCAGCGAATATGCGCCGGCCGACATCGGCATTGGCATCACCGGCGTCGCCGGACCGGACCGCAGCGAGGACAAACCGGTGGGACTGGTATACATTTCGGTATACATCAAGCCCGAAAACGTCCTGCACAGCAGCCAGCTGTTACTGGAGGGCAACCGCGACCAAATCCGTCAGGCTGCCGTCGACACCGTATTAGAACAATTAGACCGCATGGTCTAACCCGCGGCGCGGCGGTCAAGTGATTCTCAACGGCTGAGCAATCGGTTGTACGGCTATGATGATCCGGACAGGATCCACCTGTTCATGGTCGTCAAATATCAACCGGCAGCGTGTAACGGCTTCGGCAATATGGTGCGCAGCCGTAATCCGGTTTCATCGACGGTACGTGGCAAGAACGCGCAACAGGCGGTACGGTAATCGGTTTCAGCAATCTGCTATGCAGCAATGAACCCAAAAACGAGCCGTCTGGATGTTGTAATGAAAGGCCAATCGAACAATTCTGCAGCCGTTTTTGATCATCCGCCGAATGGCTGCGACAAAGCCATAGTCCCGCTGCGCGGCAATCAAGTGCTCCTCAGTCGCCGGACTATCGGTTGTACGGCGATGATCCGAACTCGATCCGCCTGTTCATGGCAGCAAAACACCAACCGGCAGCCGTACAACAGGTTTCGGCAATCCGTTGCAGTAAGCTGACAACCGTAATCGGGCCATGCAAGCCGTCACATACCGTGTGCGTTTCACATACCGGGCAGACAGCGGACAACGGCCACAATTGGTTTTAATAATTTATGGAGCAACGGTACGCCAGCCATGAGCCGCATACATGTGACCTTGCAATCGATTTCAGCTCATTTGTCGGGCAACTGTGTTCAAGATGATGAGTTGCCTGCGCGTAAGCAAGAGCATGCCAACCGTGTTGCGAAGGGCTTCAACAAATACGTCAAACAGCCCAAAGAAACCTTTACGGTTTTCGTTTCTGTTTTACGTTTTTTATCCGGTGTTGGCGTCTTTGATTTTTTGTTTTTTCTTTCTCTTCTTGAGCCTTTGTTTCAGGGATTTCGCCCGATCAACCGGCATAAATCCGGATTCGGTGTGCATAATACCGACAGGAGGCGATGGTATGCAAAATCAAAAATCAAACAAAAAATCAAAAACCCATACACCCCGCAACCCACAAACCAAACAGCCCACCGCAGCAGAGGCAGCGGTAGAGGCCTTTCAAAGTTCGGACAGCGGCCCCATTCAAACCGACGTTTTGGGCAGTTACACCGGGTTGCCTGCCGATCCGACAGATCCCAAGCCCGAACAGGACGCAGACGATCTATAAAAATCAAAATCGCTGCGAAATTTCCATATCTCAATCAAGATACGGCCCGATCAAGATAGGACTCTCTCCAAATAAGATCGTTCAAATAGAGCCGGGTCAAAACGCGCTACAATCGGCTGTACGGGATTCCCGTCCAGCCATACATATTTTTGAACGGAACGCTGCGACGGAGACCGTTTTTTCGGTTTCACTCTTTTGGTTTTCTATCTGCTCCAAATCCAGTCTTAACACTGTTTGCGTACCACATCCGCTACAGTCCTTTTACGGGGCTTGTTTTTCCCAAAGCATTTTATTGACCTTGTATTTTTGTTGTGTCGGCTCGATCCCGATAATACGCATCACCATAGGAAAGGGTGTATTCCCGCATGGATTACAAATACATACAAAACATCTGCCAAAAATTTAAAATTAAAGGAACGCTGACTGACTGTGTTCTGGTTAACACCGGCCACATCAACAAAACCTACCGCGCCGATTTCGACATGGACGACGGCAGTCAGGAAGTCTTTACCGTTCAGGCTATCAATACCTATGTCTTCCCGAACCCCCGAGCCATTATGGAAAATATTTCCGGCATCACCGAGCACATTCGAAAAAAGATTATCCGCGAAGGCGGGAATCCGGCCCGGGAAGTTCTTCATTTTTTACAAACCGAATCCGGGGAATACTTTTTACAAGAAGAAGATAAAACCGTATGGCGCATTTATCGGTATATCACCAACGCCACCACATACAACAAAGCCACGGACCTTAATATGATTTACAACGCCGGAGTTGGCTTTGGCCGGTTTCAGCGCCGGCTGTCCGACTATCCGATGGAGAAGTTGAACATCACCATCGCCGACTTTCACAACACGCCCAAGCGTTTAATGGACCTGTGGGACGCCGCCGAAAAGAATGTAACAGGGCGCGCTTACCGGGTGCAGGAAGAACTGGAGTTTTTCCGGCAAAATGAACAATATTTAGGCATGCTGCAATCGTATTTGGATCAAGATCTGATTCCGCTGCGCGTCACGCATAACGACACCAAGTATAACAATATTCTCATCGACAACGATACAGAAGAAGCGGTCTGCGTCATCGACCTGGACACCGTAATGCCCGGCCTTGCCGCCTACGATTACGGCGATGCTATTCGTTTTTCAGCCGCGTCCTGCAACGAAGACGAGACGGACCTGAGCCAGGTCTACATAAAAAAAAGCAACTTTGAGGCCTTTACCGCCGGCTTTTTGGGCGAGTGCAAAGGATTTTTCACCAACGCCGAACTGGACACCATGGCGCTGGGAGCCGTTACCATTACCTCCGAAATTGCTTCGCGATTTTTGGAGGACTATCTGCGCGGCGACAAATATTTCCGCATCAGCCGAGACGACCAAAACTTAGACCGTGCCCGGTGTCAGATCAAACTGGCACAGTCCATGATCGAAAATTTTGATTACATGCAAAAAACAATTCATCAATACAAAGTATAAACCCTTTCCATGCATCGGGGAGGAGCTCCATAAGGAGCTCCTCCCCGGTTTTTTTCTTTTTAAAACATGAAAAATGCTGCTGTATCCCTTTTCTTCGAGATTAAAAAGATCGATTCCCTTTGCCCATATTCCGCAGGCTCGTTTGTGATTTTGTTGATAAAAAACGTTATCCCTTTTCATAAATCATACGCAATTCCGTATTCTCCGTCCCGAGCATGACCTTTTTTTCTGTTCCATCAAAGCGAAAACCATATTTTTCGTAAAAATGAATTGCTTTTTGATTGTCTTTAAGCACCCAAAGAGCGATTTTATGGTAATGGCTGAGCTTTTCTAAAGCGGCATTCATTAAATGATATCCCACTTTTTTATTATGATATTCTTTTAATACATAAATCGCATAAACTTCGCCCATATTTAAATTTTTCTGATCGCGATATGGACCAAATCCAACAAATCCAATTACCCGGTCTTTCTCCACCGCAATCAGTGCTTTTTCTTTTTGAGTATGGGCAATCTTTACCCCGCGTTCTAACGTGATGCCGGCCAAATAGGATGGATCAATCAGCCCCGTATACGTTTCATGCCAGGACTTGTAAAGGACATATCCCATGCCCTCCACTTCAGTATCTATTTTTATAGATTTAATCATCCCATCACTCATTTTGAATCAATTCCTTTCAAAACGTCCAATGTCGCAATCCCATGATACTAAAAATCTAACTCATCCATTCCGTCCTTTTCATCACAAAAAAGACCGATTGTTTCAACGCTCCCTTACAGCCGAACGCTATCCGTTCCATCCATACTGCCAGGGCCTCCCGTTCCGCAGAGCAACCGTAATAGCAAAGGCATTCCAGCCGTCTCTACCCGAAATATGCCCAGACCAGCATGTACAGATGGCAACGGGCCCCTTTAGATTATAGCGATTGTTCCTTTCCCATAAACCGCAGAGGCACTTTGCCGAAGTTTACAGAACGGATCGCCTCAATTATTTCATCTTTCCGGCTTTCGGCATCCGGCAAATCGCAAACAACATCATTCAGGTCATACGGGCCATTCCGAAAATGTCCGACCGAGGCTCCGTGGAATTGTCCGTCTATCAAAAGATACTGAAGGGGCTCGTGGTCATATGCAAGCCCTTCGGTCTGTTTCTTTGCCATTTCTTTCAGAATATGCTCGTGAGCTTTATAGAGGAAGTCATTACGATGAATCGCATAAACAAAGTTCATCTTCTTCGGCACATAACTTTCAAGTAAATCTGCATCCTTTTTCAGCATATACCCTGAATCTGACGCGACCAATACGCCTTGAGCAACCAACTCGCCGACGGCCCCTTTGATTTCTTTTTCGGGAATCTTGTAAAACGACTTCGCCATTGCCGTATCGAACCATACAAGGCGATAAGCAAATCGCTGCAATACGATTTTGAGCGCTTCCAGCCTTGAGTACTTGTTGGGATTTACTTGCGGGAACATTTCAACAAATTGATACCAACCGCGATCCCATTCCCCGTCATACTGATCCTCATAGATCAAAAACGCCTCCTGTAAACGGTGTAACACCGGGGTAATTTCTTTGACCAACAGCCCGGTTTCTTCTTTGATTTGCTGGATATTGAACGGTCCCTCCCGCTCAATAAGCTCTAAAATTTGCAACTGTATGGGGGTTGGTTTTATAAGCGGCTTACGATAGAGCGCAACAAACAACTCCATATCTTCCGGTACAATCCATCCTAAATTGCCTCCGGCGAATCGTCCTTTCACTAACTTCCGTTCCAATTGACGGTTACGGTTCCATTCCATATCATCAAAATCGGCTCGAAAAGAAAGGGTCGGCGGTTGTCCAAATCCATTCCAGTACACATTCTGCCCCGGCTGGGTATCACGGTATAATTTTATATATTCTTCTTGATTTGCTTTGTTTACAAAACATTGACGCTCCATGCGCAGAGAAATGATTTTCTGATCCATCTTCCTTCTTTCCTTTCTACTCAGTATACTACCGCTCATACGATTCCATTCGGGCCCCTTGATGGGGCGCCCCCTTTTCTTTTCATCACAAAAATATTATATCAAGCATTTAAACAAAAGTTCGGAACATTTCCCCCATAAGTAAAGCCTTTCTTCTGCCATCATCGTGCAACAGGGCATTCACGCTGAAATCGATATATATGGGGTTCTTACGACCACCATAGCGCAACCCGACCTCGATAGAACTCCATTTCTGTCCCAATACACCCATACGTTCCGATGTTTCATACCAATGACAATTTTTCCCAAAACAAAGCCATGACACCACTCGACCATTCTGATCACCCAAATGCCAAATCATGCATTTGTGCCCCTCTTTGCTTCTGCTGTCTTTTCAAATAAATCCTGTAACAAAAAATATCCCAAACCTAAACACATTACGCGTAACTGCAGCGATCTGCAGTTACGCGTATCCAAATGCCTTTTTTCAATACAAGCCCAACATTCCATCATAAAATCAATAAAAGTTGAGCGCTCTTTTGTCTAAACTTCACCTTCTACCCCTGAGGGGAAGACGGACTGCACTATTTTGCAGACGCTGTCACCATGGCAAGCGTTTCACGCGCAATCATGAGTTCCTCATTGGTCGCCAGCACCAACGCTTTTACCGTTGCGCCCTGGCCGGTAATATCCGCATCTTTTCCGCCCATCACGCGGTTCTTTTCCGGATCAATCCGGATCCCCATAAATTCCAGCCCGGACACAATATCTGCACGGGTCTGAGGCTGATTTTCTCCCACGCCGGCGGTGAATACAATCGCATCCACGCCGCCCATCGCGGCAATATATCCGGCCAAGATCTTCTTGCACTGATAAGCAAACATATCCAAAGCCAGTTTTGCCTTTTCGTTGCCGGCGTCCGCAGCGTCCCGAACGTCTCTGAAATCGTTGGAAATCCCGCTGATTGCCGCAACGCCGCTCTGCTTATTCATCAAATCGTTGACCTGCGAAAACGACAGACCTTCCTTATCGATAATCACCGCCACTGCAGCCGGGTCCATCGATCCGCAGCGCGTACCCATGATCGGTCCCTCCAACGGCGTCAGACCCATCGACGTATCAATACATTTTCCGTGATCAATGGCACATAAAGAAGATCCATTGCCCAGATGCAGCGAAACAATCCGCAGCTGCTGTAAGTCTTTTCCCAGATATTCGGCTGCCCGTCCGGCAATATATTTGTGAGAAGTTCCGTGGAATCCATACCGGCGAATCTTATACTGCTCATAATATTTCCACGGCAGGCCATACATATAAGCATAGGCCGGCATCGTTTGATGAAACGCTGTATCAAACACAACCACTTGCGGGATATCCGGCATAATCTGTTTACAAGACCGAATCCCGGCAGCATTCGGATAAGCATGCAGCGGAGCCAGTGAATGGCACGCCTCGATTTTTTCAATGACCTCATCCGTCACCAGTTCCGGATGCGTAAAATATTCTCCGCCCTGTACAATCCGGTGCCCGACCGCACTAATTTCCGATACGCTGTCGATCACGGCATATTCCCCGGTTGTCAGCGTATCAATCACCACTTGCGCCGCCTGCGCGTGCGTATCCATTTTACGCGCGGTTTTAAATTCGCCCTTGCCGACCGATTCATGTTTGTGCATTCCGTCCAGCCCGATCCGGTCACAGTTTCCCTTTGCCAGAACCGCCTCATTTTCCATGTCAATCAGCTGATATTTCAAAGAAGATGAACCGGAATTGATCACTAATATTTTCATAAAATCCCTCTTTCCGCAGCCTAAGCAGCCGCTGTATTCTACCCTGTCCCGGATATCCGGATACAAGAAGCATATCCATTTTTACTTTGGGGCTGCGCGCCGCAATCTGTCAGACGATAACATCCTCGCGCCGCTTGGCGGTCTTACCTGTCAAAATAGCCCCTTTTACCCTTTTATGTTTTTCCGTGCCTCCGTTGTTATTCCAAACCGTCCTGCCGCACGCGCAGGTTCTGCCGTCACACCCCGGGCCGTCCATTCCCGTCGTCCGCAGAAGATTTCGCGTCAAATTCTTGCGAATCCAACGACGCTTGTTCGGAAAACGCCTTGTTGGGAACCTCTGAATCCGACAATACTTGTGCAGGAGGCACCTGATCAGCAGCATCCTCCGACCCCAACGCAACTTGCGCAGAAGACGCCTTGTCCGCACCCGCCGAGCCTGACGACGCCGGCTCGCAGACCGTTGCGGTCTCTGGGAAATCCGAACGCGGCGTCATTTCCCGTCCAAAACCCGCCGCACGCCGGCGGAACGCCGTTTCTAAAAACGTCTGCGTCACATTGCGCTCACTGAACACCGCCAGTAAAACGCCTAACACCAAAACAATCGCCGCAACCCATAAAAACGAGAACGCCGCAGACTGCTTCAGCGCGTCCAGATAACTCAACACTTCGGCGGTACTGAAATTAAAAATTTCCGCACTGTTCAGCGCCCATAAAAAGATACTTACCGCAAGCAGCATCACCGCACCGCCCAGCAATCCCACCGCAATGAAGCGCAGACCGCCAAACAAGCGCAGTTTTCGCTCTGCAGCCAACAACCGCTGTTCCAAGCCGGTATCCGGTTGCGGCAAAACCGCCGATCCGTCTGCGGATTGTCCCGACGCGGACGACTCGCCGGCCTTTATTTGCATCACCACAGTCCGGAACCGTTTGCCGGTGTCTGACAAAAACAACAGGCCCGCCCCGCAAACGGCAAATACCACAATCAGCAACGCCGAAATCATCCAACGTCCCGTTCCGAAAACAGCCGCGACCGAAGGATACACCTTCGCAAAAAACGGCAGTTTCATCGCCTCAATCATTTCATCATCCAAATAGGCGCAATATTCGTCCATTTCCTGCTCCGTCACAGACACTTCCGGGTGCTGCGCCAGATATTCCATACACCGGCTGCGAATCGATTCCATCAATTCCGTCAACGAAAACGAATCCAACGTCCCGTCCACCGTTGCCCGAATATATTCTTCCACAGCCCGGCGCGTATATTCCGGGGTCAAAACGTCCTCAAACACGGTTTGAGGCAACGAACTCAAGGCACCCCGAGACTGTAAAATCTGATCGGCATTTTGATAGATCTGATCATAAAATCCGTCGCGTTCCTGCGCACGATCCGCCAGCTGAATATAAAAGTCCGCGTCGGTTGCCCGTCCCGTCATCACATAGGAACCGTAGCAAAAAACCGTCAGCGTCAAAACTAAAGTGAGAAGAATCTGAACCAGACTTCTTCCGATCTGAATTCCTTGCTTCATCGTCAATATAAACTCCTCATCCTGCTTTTCCCAAACAAAGCCGCGCCAAATAACCGCAGCCCCCAACCGCGTTCATCCGTCCGCAAAAAAAAACTTCGGCCGTTCTTTAAAACCGGCGTCCCGGCGCTAATCCTTCACAATTTTGGGGCCCGAAATCATTTCGGCCCGGATCAGCAACCGCTGGGTGGTAGAAGGCTTGTTCAGCGGATAACACGTATAAAATAAAAGCCCGTATCCGGATTGCTGGACGCGCAGCGCCTCACTGTCCGAACTGTCGATCACTTCGATCGAAGTCGTCCGGTACCGGTACACGCCATAATTGGTAGTAATTTTAATCTCATCGCCGACTTTTAAATTCTCCAGCCGCCGCACTTTATTGTTATGGATGGTCAATTTGGTCGTTCCGCCGTAGCCGGGGATATAACTGTCTGTCGTCTGACAGACTCCGCGCGCGATCCCGAACTCACTTTCCCCCATAATCAGTTCATAACTGATATCAACGCTTTCAATTTCAAACCGCCCGTAAATATAATTAAAACGCGGAAAGTCAATCGAGCTCAGCGGAATCGTCTGATCCGGGAGTTCTCCGTCGCCGCCGGAACCGCCGTCCTCACCGTCTGAACCGGAACCGCCAGAAGACGAACCGCCATCCTGGTCCCCGTCTTGTCCTCCGCCCGAACCGGAATCCTGACCGCCGCCCTGTCCGTTGCCGGAACTGCCGCCGTCACCATTGTCTGACGAACCGTCGGATCCGCCGTTCTGACCGCCGTTTGTCCCACCTTGTCCGGAACTGCCGCCGTCATTCGGATCCGACTCCGTTCCGGTACCGTTCTGGCCGCCTTGACCGCTTGAATCCTCGTTGGACGGATCGAGGGGATTCGCATCCGGATCAAAGATATCCGTAAACGTATCAAACGGAGTCTGCTCTCCGCCTAAAGCGATCCGGATCGTCTGTAAATACAACTCCGGACGCCCGATCCGAGACGAAACCGCCACATACAGCAAAATAAAGCATATGCATGCCAAAAAAATCGGCATGCATATATACGTAAGCAAAATATTTACGAATCTGGCAAACGACGTCTTCGGAACGGCATTTTTGCTGTTTGTTTTTTGCATCTTGCTCATTTCCGATTACCTACTCGTCCTTTTTCCTTTGGGCAGACTTCCGCTTCCGATGTCGAAGTTCAAAAGAAGTCGACCCCTGTCATCCCTCATCCGCCCAGGCGCTCCCGTCATCAGGCTGCTCCCGGCCCTCGATGAGGTTTTCCAATCTCTCAATCGAGATGTTGGGATATTCCGATCCAATATTCTGGAATATCGATTAAATATTTTGTCCGGCCGCTTTCCGTTTTGTCATCCAAACCGCAGCGGCAACAACCGCAACGACTGCCACGCAAGAAAGCCCCACAATCATCGGTACGCTATCCGACACATCATTGCCGCTGGCTGCCGGAGCACCCGGAGCAATGGAAGTTCCAAAGATATAAACGATTGCGCTCGGATCCGAATTGCTCTGAACATATACCGTACCGGTTTCTACACCATCGGTAATGGTTCCGTCATCGACAACCGTCAGCGTAGCGTCCAGCGCCGTTGCCATGTTCCGGCAGGCTTCAAGCACCTGGTTGTAAAATTCCGGCGTCACATCAGAAAGATTCAACGTGGTAGCGTCTTCCGCCACATGCAGCTCCGTACGGATCAGGTCCCGGATCTGGCCCATAGCAACTTCGGCCTGCTGCATCTGAGCATCCGAAACGTCGATCATATTCAAAAAGTTTTCTGCCTTCGTCACATAATCCTCAGGCAATTTGATATAAACGCCGGCGTCTGCCGTTTCAAACTCAGACTCGGCATAAGACAAAAGCGTTTTTTCGTTTTCATTCAAGCCGTCCGCAAACATCGGCACAGCCAAAGCAAGCGATAAAAGTGCTGCCATTACAATCATTGCAAATTTTTTCATCTGTTCATCCTCCGATTTTGTCTCTGATCGCCCGGGCCTGAACCCCGACGAAAACAAGCAATCATTCTATCTCTTACATTATAGCATTCGCACCGCGGCGTGTCAATATACAAATTATCCAAATTCCCAGCCGTTTTCTGTACGGACACAGGGAAAAAACCGGTGCGCTTTCCCTTTTTTGCCACTCTTTACAAATTTTCCACAATAGCAAGCGTTTCCCGCGCAATCATCAACTCTTCGTTGGTCGTGATCACCAGCGTTTTTACCCGCGCGCCGTCCGCGGAGATATCCGCATCCTGGCCACGTACGTTATTCTTTTCCGGATCGATTTGAATGCCGAAGAATTCCATCCCCTTGCAAATCGCTTCCCGGGTCTCCGGCCCGTTTTCACCCTGTCCGGCCGTAAAGACGATCACATCCACGCCGCCCAACGCCGCAACATAAGAGCCCAATAACTTTTTCACCTGATAAACCAACATATTAAACGCCAGTTGAGCACGCTTGTTGCCCTCTTCTGCAGCTTCTACCACATCGCGGCAATCCGAAGAAACGCCGGAAACCCCCAGCAAACCGGATTTTTTATTCAAAATGTCGTTCATTTCGGCGCCGGACAAATGCTCTTTTTCCTCAATCACGCATACGGCAGCCGGGTCCAGCGAACCGCTGCGCGTACCCATGATCGGGCCCTCCAACGGTGTCAGACCCATCGATGTATCGATACATTTTCCGCCGTCAATGGCGCAAAGCGAAGAACCGTTGCCCAAGTGCAGCGTGACCATTTTCAAATCTTCAATATCCCGGCCCAGGAACTTTGCCGCCCGGCGGGAAACATATTTGTGAGACGTTCCGTGGAAACCGTACCGTCTGATCTTGTATTTTTCATAATATTCCATCGGAATGCCGTACATATACGCATAGTCCGGCATCGTCTGATGAAACGCGGTATCAAACACCACCACTTGCGGAATCCCGGGCATGACCTTGCTGCAGGAACGGATTCCTGCCGCATTGGGAATCGCATGAACAGGCGCCAAAGTCTCGCACGCCTCAATTTTTTCCACCACGCCGTCTTCCACCAGACACGGCTGAATAAAATACTCGCCGCCCTGTACGATTCGATGACCGACCGCACCGATTTCAGAGATGTCCGAAATCACGGCATACTGCCCCTTTGTCAGCGTGTCAATCACAACCTGTACGGCGTCCGCGTGCGTTTTCATCGGGCACTCGCGCTTAAACTCGCCGATGCCGACGCTTTTATGCTTGAGTTTTCCGTCAATGCCGATCCGGTCACAAAGGCCCTTTGCGATCACGGACTCGTCCTTCATGTCAATCAACTGATACTTCAACGAAGAAGATCCCGAGTTAATGACCAAAATTTTCATCCAATCACCTGTTCCTTACCTCATAAACCATATTGATTATTGATTTTTTATAGAAAATATATTATAATATCCG
>CDZQ01039786.1_pt1 | contig 22214 bp, 24 predicted proteins | sample 554831 | NCBI WGS metagenome assembly CDZQ01 (sample SAMEA3182112, study PRJEB8094) | gut metagenome | biome: human; feature: gut; material: Stool; isolation source: human stools | place: Canada | collected 2013-05-06
TTATTTGTTCCGTATTGTCATTGTATTAAAAAACCGAAAAGTTCATAAAATATTTGGCATATCTCTACAGGAAATGATTGAAAATGGGGCATAAATATGGTACAATACTTTTGAATAAGCGGCGTTGCGAAATAAGAGTTGTGTTTGAAATCCGAGCGGATATGTATATATAACCGATGATGGAGATTTGCACAACGTGTACGGCAGCTTTGATCGGAGAATTGTTTGACTGTGCCAGTTGCAAGTCGTTTTACAGAACACGGAGGAAAAAGAGGATGAAACAAACATTAAAGCTTTCCTTATATTTATTGCTGCGGGTACTGATGATCTGTCTGCTTTCGTTTATGAGTGTGCCGGTTGTAGAGATGTCGGGCTTTTCGTGGCTGAACGGCGTGTTTGCTGTTTTTTATGTTATTGTTTTGCTGTATTTTGTGATTTTTACCTGCTGGTCAATTGGCGGAAAAGATAAAATCCGAGTAGATGCCGGTCGGCAGCCGGCAAATAATCTGCGCGGATTGGCGGCAACCGGATTGGTTTTTGGAATGATGGAAGTAGTCTTTTTACTGGCTGTCTATTTGCCGGACAGTTTGCTGCGTCAGGTGATGAATGTGGTGAATATGGTTTTGTCGTTTTGCGGATATTATTTGCTGTACATTTTTTTGTTTGGCAGCACGTATCCGGGAACATACGGCGTTTGGGTTTATACGGCTTTGATGTTGGTTTGTGTGATCGCCGGCGGCGTGGGATATTATATGGGTGCCAAAAACATTCAGTTTATTCAGCCTTGGTTAAATAAGTGGAAAAGATAGCGCGGAGGGAAAACGTGTCAGAAAAGCAGAAAAAACAGACGACCGAGAATTTATCTGAAAAATCTTCAAAGTTCGTGTCAGAAAAAACGGAACACAAACAGAAAAAAAAGTGGCAGGCGGATTTAAAGGCTGCATTTGCTAATATGGAAAAATCGAATAAAAAAAAGGGAACCGCTTTATCGGGATCTGTGAAGAACCGTGCCGCTGAAAAACCGCGTAAAAAGGATCTGATTAAAAAGAAGAGCGGGTTTACGGTGCGCAAAGGGGTTGTTGTTAGCGTTATCGTCACGTTAGTCGTTTTGATTGCCGTGCTGCTTTCTATTATTGTAGCGGCGGTAGTGGGTATTGTTCGTCCGGCAAAAGAGCCGATCAATACGTTTCCGGATGAACTGGGATTGTATTATGAATTCCATGAAATTCAAGCGCCTAACGGAAAAAAGATGGCTGGATGGTTTATTCCGTCGCAGCCTCAAAACACCGGAGACGTCAATGAACAGGCTCAAACAACGGTTTCCGAGCGTACGGTTGTGTTGTCGCATTCTTACAAAGACAATAAAAATATGACACTGCTCAACATCACTTATCTGGCGCGTGATTTGGCAGATGCCGGATATAATGTGGTGATGTTTGATTATTCAGGCAGCGGTTCTTCGGAGGGGGAAGGCTATACGTTTGGAACCCGAGAGACGGACGAGCTGCGATGTGTGTTGGATTATTTTGAACAGGAAAAGAACCTGCATCAGTTTGCACTTGCCGGCTGGTCATTCGGCGCTGCCAGCGCGCTGATAGAAGGGGCAGACGATCCCAGAGTTCAGGTAATCATTGCAGATAGTCCATATGTCGATTTATATAGTACGTTCCGGTCTGATTTTTCTCGCTGGTCTGGATTGCCGGAAGGATTTTCTCCGTTTGTGCGGGCCGGTGTAGAATGGTTTTCGGGCGTAGATCTTTATCGGGACAGTCCGCTTTCAGCTTGTTCCAGAATGGATGGGAAAACGCTGTTGTTCATTGGGGGAGATTCCGATGAGGTGTTTGGTTCGGATAGTTGCCAGACATTGGCTGCGGCTGTAGATTCTTCTAAAAACAGTGTAGAAGTTTGGACAGTTGAAAACTGTACCCATATGGAAGCGTGGACGATTGAGGAGGCAAATTATCGTAATCGGGTACTGCACACCCTGAATGTAGCGTATGGGTTGGAGCAAGAACAATCCGAAACACCGACGGAATCGGCTGCTTAAGATTCTGCAAAGGCGACGGTATTCTATCCTCTTTTGTAAGGCGAGAGAGGGGTATTCTTTACGGGGACAAGCGTGAAAAAACGTCATAAATAGGCATACACGGTATCGACATACATATAAATAAGGATAGAATGAGTTTATATGTATGGGAGAGATACGGGTGCGCAAGCAGAAAAAAAAGCGTGTGGTTTTACCTCCGCCAGGACCGCAGATCGAGTTCCGAGGAAATCGGCAGGCAATCGTAGAAGGCTGTCGAAATATTTTGGAATACGAGCCCGAAACCGTAAAATTGGATGTGGGTTGTTATAATATTCGAATGAACGGAACCGGGCTGAAATTGCGGAGCATGTCGGATCGATGTGTGATGATTGAAGGCTGTATTTCCGGTCTCGACTTTTGTTGTTAGGAGGCCGGGGATGAAGATTATTGATTTAGTGAATGTTGTATTAGGATATATCGAGTTTGAAGTAACCGGCGCAGAGTGCGAACGGTTTTTAACAAAGGTGATGCGGGACAATCTGTGCGTGTGGGCGATTGAACGCGTGGATGGGTGTACGCTCCGGGCAAAATGTCGCATGGTGGACTATAAGACCGTACAGCAGGCCTGTGCCGACAGTGCGACGGAAATCAAAATTTTAGAACAGAAAGGCGTTCCTAAAATTTTAAAACGATACCGGTATCGGTACGGTTTTTTAGCGGGTTTGATTGTGTTTGTGGTGCTGCTGTTTGTGATGTCTTCGTTTATCTGGTCGATTGAAATCACAGGACTGGATGATTACGAAGACCAAACATTGGTTGCGCAGATTTTAGAAGAAAACGGGTTTCATGTAGGGGCTCCGGTCTTTTTACAGGATTTTCAGGAATTAAAACGGGAAGTTATGCGTCAGATGGAAGACGTCGCTTACATTACCATCAACGTATTGGGCTCCAAAGCTGAAGTGGAAGTTCGTCACAGCGTGCCGCAGCCGGAATTGCTGGGGACGGATCCATGTAATTTGGTGGCTCAGACAGACGGACAAATTGTTAATATTGAGACGTATCAAGGGGTTCCGTATGTAAAGAAGAACGACGTTGTACAAAAAGGACAGTTGCTGGTTGGCGGCATTTTTGACAGCAAGCGGATCGGATATCGGCTCGTGCATGCCAATGCAAAGGTACAGGCTCGCGTGCTGAAAAAAATCAATGTATTTGTTCCGTATGAACAAGTTCAATCTGTCCCCACCGGGCAGACCAGTAGCCATGCATATTTGACGTTGTTTGGGCATCGGTTTGACTTGTCATTTTCGCCGCAAAGTCCTTATGAGACTTATGAGACCAGCGAGACTAAAACCGATGTGACGATCGGCGAAGAGGTTGTTTTGCCGATTAGTTTCGGGACCGTTACGTATTCTCAAACACAGGAAAAGAACTTTATTCGAGGCAAAGAAGAGGCGTTGGCCTATGCGCGCCAACAACTACAGCAACAAGAACAGATGCAAATTAAAAATATGACAGTGGAGAAACGGGACGAAACTGTGACGTACAGCGCAGAGGGCGTCTTCTGTGAATACGCCTATACCGTGATTGAAGACATTGCATTGCCAATACAGATTTACGAGGAAGGAAATTGATGGAACGGATTATCGAAGTGGAAAGTGAAGAGCTGTTGCGGAATATCTTCGGCAGCTTGGACGAGAATATGAAATTATTGGAAAACGAATATGGCGTAACTGTGGTTAACCGCGGGGAAGAGCTGAAAATCAGCGGTGACGATGAGTCGGTTGAACAAGCGGCCCGTGTTCTCAATCTTCTGATTGGACTGGGCATGAAAGGGGAAAACATTACGCCGCAAAACGTGACGTATTTTATGCATATGGTTGCAGAAGGTGCGGGCGATGAATTGGCGGCTTTTGGCGGGGATTGCATTTGTATTACGGCCAAAGGTAAACCGATCAAGCCCAAAACGTTAGGGCAAAAGGAATATGTACAAACCATTGCCACCCATACCGTAACGTTGGGAATTGGCCCGGCGGGAACAGGAAAAACGTACCTTGCTGTTGCGATGGCAGTGACGGCGCTGCGTAACAAACAGGTCTCAAGGATTATTTTGACGCGTCCGGCGGTGGAAGCGGGTGAAAATCTTGGCTTTTTGCCCGGAGATCTGCAAAATAAAGTAGATCCATATCTTCGGCCGCTGTATGATGCATTATTTGATATGCTGGGACCGGAAACCTATCAGCGGTATGTGGAAAAAGGCGTGATCGAGGTCGCTCCTTTGGCCTATATGCGGGGACGTACGTTGGATGACTCTTTTATTATTTTAGATGAAGCACAAAACACCACTTGCGAACAGATGAAAATGTTTTTAACACGGTTGGGATTTCGGTCTAAGATTGTTATTACCGGCGATATTACGCAAATTGACCTGCCGGCATCGCGCAAGAGCGGTCTTAAACAGGCCATGCGGATTTTAGACGGGATTGAAGATATCGGTATTTTTCGGCTTTCTGCGCGGGACGTGGTTCGGCATCGTCTGGTTCAGCAGATTATTCAGGCTTACGAGCGGTTTGACACACAGCAGGCTGCGGCCAAAGAGAGTCTTTCAGGACATAAAGTGCAGATTGGGGAGCGGATGAAATGGAAAAGATAAGTGCAAAGGCCCATCAAATTCATATTATCAACGCACAGGACAAGCTGCCGGTATCAGCACGTTGTCAGGCTTTGCTTCGGCGTGTGGTTCGGGCGGTATTAGACAGTGAGGGCGTGCAGATTCCGTGTGAGCTGACGATTAAACTGGTAAACAATAACCAGATCCGATATTTAAATCGCAAATTGCGCGGGATTTCCAAAGCGACGGACGTGCTGAGTTTTCCTTCCGGAGATGACGAAAAAGAGGATTTGGCGCTGTCCGGACGGTATTATTTAGGAGATATGGCGATTTCTTTAGAGCGTGCACAGCGGCAGAGCCGGCAGTATGGGCATTCTTATGAGCGCGAGATCGCATTCTTAACGGCCCACTCCGTTTTGCATTTGTTAGGTTATGATCATATGGAGCCGCAAGAAGAGGAACAAATGTTTGCAAAACAGGAAGCCGTATTGACCGGCTTAGGCATTATGCGGGATTGAACGGTTTGTATTGTACGCAGCCGATAGGATTGTGTGCGATATGTAGCCGAATGGGTATATGATATACAGCCGTAAGATGCGACACAAAGCTATAAGGCGCCTGTTGTGGCGGGGCGTTGGTATACAGGCCATATTATGTGCGGCTGAACCTCGTATGATTTGTAGCTAAGCTATCGGCAGCCGAAAAAAGATAGGGAGAAACAGGATGTTGAAAGAGAAAAAACCATTTTTGCGCGGGTTTGGATATGCGCTGCGCGGATTATGGGGCATGGTTCGGCGTGAGCGGCATTTTCGGTGCCATTTATGTGCGACGTATTATGTGACGGCATTTGCTGTTTTGTATGATTTGGAGCGGACCGGGTACGCCGTTTTATTTGTGACGATTTTTTTGGTACTGGCGTTGGAAACGGTGAATACCGTGGTAGAGGCCGTTGTGGATATGAAGTCGCAGCGGCATACCAAGTTTGGCCGCTTTGCCAAGGACGCGGCTGCGGGCGGCGTTTTGCTGGCTGCCGTGGGGGCGATTGGGGTAGCGGTCAGTCTGTTTTGTCATGTGGACAAGTTAGTGGCTGCGTGGCAGACTTTGATTGTGTCTCCGGGATGGATCTGTGTTTTTGCAGTTCCGGTGATTCCGTGTATTTTGTTTATTGTGGGAAGAAAAAAATGGGACAAGGCCGAGGAGGATGAATATCTATGAAAACAGGGTTTATTTCGATTGTAGGGCGTGCTAATGTCGGAAAATCGACGTTGCTGAATGCAATGATCGGGGAAAAAGTGGCGATTGTTTCGTCTAAACCTCAGACTACGCGCTCTAAAATTATCGGGATTTATAATGATAAAGACGTGCAACTTGTTTTTGTGGATACGCCCGGCTTACATACTCCGAAAAATCGGTTGGGGCAGCATATGGTGCGTCAAACACAGGAAGCGATGGAGGATGTGGACGCGGTTCTGTTGGTGGTGGAGCCCCGGCCGGCCGGCGGGACGGAAAAGCAACTTTTACAGCGATTGCAGCAAATGGATGTACCGGTGATTTTAGTCATCAATAAAATTGACCAGGTCGCCAAAAGCCGGGTTGCTCAGACGATTGCGACGTATGCGGAATTGTATGATTTTACAGCGGTTGTTCCCGTCAGCGCGCTGCGCCAAGACGGTGTTCAGATTGTGTTGGACGAGTTGATGCCATTGGCAAGCGAGAGCCCGTCTGCGTATTATCCGGACGACATTGCTACAGACCAAACAGTGCGTCAGATGGCGGCTGAAATTGTGCGTGAAAAGATTCTGCGCAATATGCGGGACGAAGTTCCGCACGGGGTTGCCGTTGAGGTCGAGAAGTTTGCCGAGCGGACGTCTTCTTCCGGAAAGCCGGTAACCGATATTTCGGTGGCGATTATCTGTGAACGTGCCGCGCATAAAGGTATGTTGATCGGAAAGCAGGGCTTCATGCTGAAAAAAATGGCAGAACAGGCCCGAGAAGATTTAGAGCAATTAGTCGGTACAAAAGTGTACCTAGAATGTTTTGTCAAAGTCAAAGAAGACTGGCGCGACAGCGAAAAAGCGATTGCAGAACTGCATTTGTACGATGAATAAGACGATAAGGGGGCTGGTTTTAAAATCGGCCCCATTTAAGGAGAATGACCTGCTGCTGACGATTCTGACCAGTGAGCAGGGTAAAATGAATGTATTGTGCCGCGGCGTTCGGCGGTCTAAAAAAACCGTTTTGTACACGCAGCCGTTTGTCTACTCGGAGTTTGACTTATTTTGCGGGAAAGGTCTCGCCGTCGTAGACGGCGCGGAAGTTTGCGAGGCCTTTTACGGGCTGCGAGAAGATATTGTCTGCTTGGCATTGGCGCAGTATTTATGCGATGTTGCCGCTTTTGCGGCAGGCGGACGCGGGAACGCGGCCATGCTGCGGCTGCTGCTGAATTCGCTTTCCTTGTTGGCGGAGAAAAAAACAGACCCGACGGTGATTAAGATTGTTTTTGAACTGCGGTATGCGCTTTTGGAGGGCTTTGCCCCCGTGGGCGGAACATGTTGTGTTTGCGGGCAGGATGCTGTCTTTTGGCAATTTGCAAACGGGTTGTTATGTGAACGGTGCGCGGGCGGAAGCGGATATCGGGTCTCTGCCGCGGTAGTCGCCGCAATTGAACATGTGTTAACGGCCTCGGGCAGACGAATGTATGCTTTTCGTATGAATCCGGAAGCGCTGGCGTACCTGAGCCGATTGGCGCAGGAAAATATTCGGTATCATTTGGAATATGACTTTGCCAGCTTGAAATATTACCAACAGTTTACAGAACTTGAGAGGTCCGTGTTGCCCCAGACGGGGACGAATTCAGATGCGGATCCAAACAGAAAAGGATGAAAAATGGAAAAAGAACTGATTGCATTAGAATATGATAAAGTGCTGCATGCCCTTTCGGAGCATGCAGTGTCTGAGTGCGGCAGACAGTTTTGTTTGCAGTTGCGCCCGTTGTCAACGGCGGAGCAGGCTCGGGAGGCGTTGGCACAAACAGACTGTGCTGATCGGCTGTTGCTGCGATTTGGCGTTCCGTCATTGTCCGCCGTATCCGATGTAACGGGTGCTTGCCGCCGTGCAAGCAACGGAGCTGTACTTTCGATCAAGGAATTGTTGCAGGCGGCCGAGGTTTTGAAAGCCGCGGAGCGCCTGATTACTTTTTTAGAGGAGCATTTACAGCCGGAGGATACCTGCTTTGAGTCTGCGAGAACCTCGCTGACAGCTAATCGATTTTTGGCAGATAAATTGTCATCGTCGTTTTTGTCGGAAGAAGAGGTTGCCGATGCGGCATCTACGGAATTAGCACAGATTCGGCGTAAACAGCAGGCGGCTAAAGCACGCATTAAATCGACCCTGGACGGGATTTTGCGGACGCATCAAAAATCTTTGCAGGAGTCCATTGTCACGATTCGAAACGGGCGGTATGTCATTCCGGTCAAAGCGGAACATCGTGCGGACATTAATGGGTTGGTGCACGATACGTCTTCCAGTGGTGCGACGTTGTTTATCGAACCGATGCAGGTGGTCAATGCCAATAATGATTTAAACGTCTTACAGTCGCAGGAACATGCGGAGATTGAGCGGATTTTAGCGCAGCTTTCTGCGCTTGTAGGGGAATACGGCGACGCGATTGCCGCAGATTTTGAGACGGAGCGTTTTTTTGATTTTTGTTTTGCCAAGGCACGTTATGCACAGCATTTGCGTGCCGTTTGTCCGGTTTTGCGCGAGGATGGCGTGATTCGGGTCAAAGGCGCTCGGCATCCACTGATCGGGCGCGAGGTTTGTGTTCCGATCGATTTGGAGTTGGGTGATACTTATTCGGCGTTGATTGTGACGGGGCCCAATACGGGGGGAAAGACCGTTTCATTAAAAACGACGGGGCTACTTTGCTTAATGGCGGCTTCCGGACTGTTTGTCCCCACCCAGCCGCAGCCGCAAGTGGCTTATTTTGATCATGTTTTTGCCGATATCGGTGACGAGCAGAGTATCGAGCAGTCTTTGTCCACCTTTTCGGCGCACATGTCTAATATTGTAGACATTCTGTCGAAGACGGATGAGAATAGTTTAGTATTATTGGATGAGCTGGGTTCCGGAACAGATCCGACAGAGGGTGCGGCACTGGCTGTTGCGATTATCGAGAGTTTATTGTCTCGAGGCGCAAAAGTGATGTGTACCACGCATTATGCAGAGCTGAAATTGTATGCGGTGCAGACACCGTATGTAGAAAATGCTTCTTGTGAGTTTGATGTGGCAACATTAAAGCCCACCTATAAACTGATGATCGGAATTCCTGGTAAATCGAACGCCTTTGCCATTGCGCGCCGGCTTGGATTGGATGAGGTCATTATTGATAATGCCCGCAAACGGCTGGACAGTGAAAGCGTAAAAGTCGAACATGTTTTGGCGGATTTGGAGATCAACCGTAAAACCGTGCAGCATCAAACCGAAATGGCCGAGCAGTTACGTCTGCAAGCACAGCAGGAACTGCGGCGCGCACAAGAGGCATTGGAGCGCAATACGCAGCAAGCCGAGCAGCAGCTGAATCAGGCCAAACAAAAAGCGCTGGAAATTGTAGAACGTGCTCGGCGCGAAGCCAAAGCTGTAACCAAGCAGTTAGACGATTTGCGCCGGGAACGGGAACGTGCGGATTTTAAAGCACGTATCGATGCCAGTCGTGCAGTGATTGAAGAAAAGTTGGATCGGTTGGAAGAAGAGAATACCGTTGTTCCGAAACGGACTAAAGAAGCGATTACGCAGCCGCTGAAAGAGGGAGATCCTGTTCGAATTTTCAGTTTGGGTGGCAAACAGGCAACTGTTTTGGCCCCTGCGGACAAAAATGGAAAAGTTTCGGTTGCTGTAGGCAGCGCAAAGTTGAAGGTCTCGATCGAGGATTTAGAGCCGGATCGTAAGCCGCGAAAACCGGTTCAGTCTACTACAACCCTGCAAATGCAGCGTGCCTCGGAACGACAAGTGCAGACGGAGTTGGATTTACGCGGCATGACGGTGATGGATGCCGAACTGGCAGTGGATGAGTTCCTAAATAATTGTGCCCTGTCCGGACTGCATACGGTTAGTATTATACACGGAAAGGGAACCGGTGCTTTGCGTGCCGCTGTTCGGCAGAAACTAAAGCGCTGCGAGATGGTAGATTCTTTTCGGTTAGGTGTTTTTGGCGAAGGGGAAGATGGCGTGACCATCGTGACATTAAAATAAGGTTTTGCCGGAACCAGATTTTAAAACTAGATGACAGAAAGGTAAGCCAGGCTATAGAAAATATGAGATAGCTTTTGGGAAATTAGGGTTGTGCTGAAAATTAAAGCGTATTTGCTGGCGGAATGAACGATGTATTTGGAAGGATTTGGATTGTCTAGATAAATAGATTACCGAAAGGCAAGGAACAGAAACTGTCAAAATTTTTTGATATTGGATTACATGGCATGATAGAGAAAGGGGAAAAGGTCATGAATACGGCAACTTTTGAGGAGTTGTTGGGCAGTGAACATACAGATGATTTTATCGAGTCCGCTCGTCCGTTTACAAAGTTAATGATGCAATATAGATGTGCAATGTTGGAGATACAAACAAAATTTGAAGTTTTAAATACAGAACTATCTTTAGATGGAGATCGAAATCCTATTCAGTCTGTCTGCTGCAGGTTAAAACAACCGGTTAGTATTATAGAAAAATTAAAAAGAAAAGGACAAGTTGTTTGTGTTGAGAATATTGAAAAATATATTCATGATGTTGCAGGCATTCGAGTAATTTGTGCGTTTCCGGAAGATATTTATTTACTTGCAGATAAGATTTGTGCTCAGGAAGATATCCGATTAATAGAAAAAAAAAGATTATATTCGATTTCCAAAACAAAATGGGTATAGAAGTCTACATTTAATTTTAGAAGTTCCCGTATTTTTTGCCGACGAAAAAAAGAAGATGCAGGTTGAGGTTCAGTTTCGGACGATTGCCATGGATTTTTGGGCCAGCATTGAGCATAAAGTACGATATAAAAAAGAGGGGAATCCATTTACGCCTCAAATAGAGGAAGCTTTAAAATCGTGCGCGGAAGGCATTCATAAAATTGACTTGAAGATGCAGCAGATCAGCAAACAGGCAAATTTTCAAACCTTAAAAAATGATTTTATGGAAAAAACAGGTGTATAGCATGGACGTGTTTTTATTGGTTTTAAGGTTGCTTATAACTGTTGTTATCGCCTTCTTGTTTGGAAAACTGATTGCCAAATTAAAGTTGCCTTCTATTTTAGGCTGGTTGCTTACCGGCATGAGATCTTGGGACCTCATGCTTTTTCTTTAGTAAATCAGCAAATTCTGGATGCGCATTGGTATCAAACGGTGGTTCATATTTTTGAGTGTGCTGTTGGTTTGATGATTGGAACGGAACTGGTTTGGCGTAAACTTCGACAAAGTGGAAAGTCTATTATCGTTACAACTTTAACGCAGTCTTTAGGCACATTTGTTGTGGTGTCCGCTGTATTTGGAACCGTATTTTTCTTTTCCGGAATCCCGGTTTATTTGGCTTTTGTTTTTGGTGGAATCGCTCTTGCGACGGCTCCTGCACCTGCGTTATCGATCGTTCGAGAATTTAAAACATCCGGCCCGGTTACACAAACTTTAATTCCAATGGCCGCATTGGATGATATTGTGGGGTGTATTGTTTTTTTTATTACCATAGCTGTTGTTGCAGGAAATCTTTCTGCCGGCCAACTTCCTATCTATTTATTGATATTGGTTATTTTATTGCCTTTAATAATCGGGGTTGCCGTTGGTTTGCTGGCTGGGCTTGTTCTGAAAAAAGAGCGGTCTACGCCGATAACGCTGGTATGTTTGATTGCTTTTATTTTGATTGCTTCCGGAATTGGTTTTCTGTTTAACAATTATATTTTACCTGTTCCGATTCTTAATTTTATGTTGATTGGTATGGCCTTTTCCGCAACCTTTTCCAATATGGTCAGTCAGGAACGATTGCAGCAAATTATGACTGGTTTTAGCCCGATTCTTGGAGTTTGTATGATTCTGGTAATTTTGAATTTAAGGGCTCCGTTAGATTATCATTTGATTTTGGGCGCGGGGTTATATACAGCGATTTATATTATTGCTCGTGCGGTCGGAAAATATTTTGGAGCTTATTTTGGAGCCAGAATAACAAAATCTGAATCGACTGTTCAGAAATATCTTGGATTGACGTTGCTTCCTCATTCAGGAGTGTCCTTAGTGTTTACGGGAATTGCGGTTTCTGTTTTATCTGGACCTGCGCCGGAATGTGCCGCAATTGTACAGGGGACTATCGCGGCTGCCGCGGTTATCAATGAGATTATTGCTGTTATGATCGCAAAGAAAGGATTTGAGTGGGCCGGAGAAATTCCTTTGAAGGCTGAAAAAACAGTTCATAAATCGGGAACATAAAAAGAGGCTGTTAAAAACAGCCTCTTTTTATGTTTACAGAAGGTCGGGATTTCCGGCTCCGGTGAGATTTTTAACGATATGGTTGATTTTACTTGCAAGAGATTCTGGACTAAGAATTTTTAAGGCTTTTCCACATTCTAATAAAAATAAGAAAAAGGAATCTGTCGGTTCTTCCTCTATTCGTATGGTTAGATATTTATCTGTCCTTTTTTGAATATGCAAATCTGGATATCGTTTAATAAAAATCGGTAAAAGTTCTTTTTTGATCATCAAAATAACAGGAATTTTAGGATTTTGATTTTTCTCAAAGATCCCCTCTGCGTAACATTGTAAACTAAAGTCGATATCTCCGGTATAGGTAACAACTTCATCTCGGTCTTTTTTTGTGTGTTGGATTTCTGACATGTAGTCAACTTGAAAACATGCAAGCCCGTCTTCCGGATTTCGTTCTCCAGCAATCAGAAAAAATTCACTGTTTGCATATACTAATAAAAAAGGACTCACCGATGGATAAAGAACAGGATCTTCTTCAGCGGGCTGTGTTTGATATAAAAATGTGATTTGTTTATTTTGTGTAATGGCATTCCGGATTAGACTCATTTTTTTATATCCGGTTTCTGAGTGGGGTCTCTTTTTAGCCGGAACGAAGATAGGTTCTTCCTGCTTTTTTGCATTTTCTACACGGGTGAGGGTCGAAAGCTTTTTGATAAGATCATTTGTTTTTTTACGGGGTAAAAATGGCGCTGTTTGAATGGCGTCAGCAATTATTTTTAGTTCTTCCGGATCAAACGGTTTGGATTCCAGATAATATCGAACCTCTTTAGATCGATGCATGATAACGTTGTAGCCAAGTTGTCTAAGTAGAGCAATATCGGAATAAATCGATTTCCGTTCTGCTTTGATATTTTCTTCTGCCAGCAAAGCAATCAGCTGATTGACTGTAATGGGGTGTTCTTTATCCGTGTGTTTTTGCAGAATTTGCAGAATATATAGAATTTTCCCTTTTTGTTTTAATCCATTCATGCCAGCTCCCCCTTTATGTACATTATAACAGTAGAGACCTGTTTTGTCAAAAAAAATGTTCCAAAACCAATTCGTCATTTTGAACAAAAAATCGACGTAAAATTTGTGTAAAAGTTACTGATTCCCCTTGACAAACTGCGCATTTTATGATATGATAATAAATAGAAAAAGAGGTACATAAATAATGTATTCTTATGCTTAAAGGTTTGAAAGGGAGTGTTTTTATGGGTTCGGTTGAACTGCATCAAATTGATTTACAGAAGTTTATGGACGCAATCGATCAGTGTAAAGGAAATGTTTATTTGGTAACCGAAGAAGGGGATAGACTGAATTTGAAGAGTAAGTTTTGTCAACTGATCGGAATTACACGAATCATTGAAGGTGGAAAGATTGGCGAAGCGAAGGTAGTTTGCGAGAATCCGGAGGACGACAGCCTTTTGTTCCGATTCAATTTGTTTGGTGATAAAGTTCTGGATGAAAATAAAAACAAGTAAAAAAAGAGCGCAACCGCGCTCTTTTTTACTTGTTTAGGAAGATCATAAAATACCACCCGCTATGCGGGTGGTATTTTATTGAATCATTTTTTGAAAGGTTTCTTCATCAATAATAGGAATTCCCAAATTTTGTGCTTTGGTCAGTTTGCTGCCAGCTTCAGCACCGGCCAATACATAACTTGTTTTTTTAGAGACGGAAGACGAAACTTTTCCGCCAAGACTTTCGATGATTTGCGCTGCTTGTTGCCTGGTGTAAGAGGGAAGCGTCCCGGTTAAAACAAAGCTGAGATTTTCAAAACGTAAGTCCTTAATGTCATCCGTATATTGCATATTGATCTGATGCGTTTGCAGTTGGTGAATAAAATCGATGTTACGGGGTTCGGCAAAGTATTGAATGATATAATTTGCCGTTATGGGGCCGATTTCATTGATTTGGACCAATTGATCTGTGTCGGCGTGGAGCAGCTGATCCATCGAGCCAAAGCGACGGGCCAAAATTTTTGCTGCTTTTTGTCCGACTTCTCGGATGCCCAATGCATAAATCAATCGATCCAGATTCCGGGATTTGGATGATTGAATGGAATCGATCAAATTTTTTGCGGACTTTTCTCCGAAACGGTCGAGTTGTTCTAGTTGTTCGGGAGTTAAATTGTATAAATCTGCCGCGGTTGAGATCAGTTTTTCATCCAACAGCCGTTGAATAATTCCGTCTCCCAATCCATCGATGTCCATCGCGTCACGCTCTGCAAAATGAATAATGTTTTTGAGCTGTTGAGCCGGGCATTCGGCATTGATGCAACGAATAAAAGCATCTTCCTCATCCTGGATTACATGGCTGCCGCAAACCGGACAAACGCTCGGCATACGGAAGATTTCTGCGTCAGGGCTGCGATCTTGAAGTACAACACCGACCACTTCCGGAATAATATCTCCGGCTTTTTGAATCAAAACATAATCCCCGATCCGAATATCTTTTTGGGCGATAAAATCTTTATTATGCAGCGTTGCCTTGCTGATAGTGCTGCCAGCGCATACAACCGGTTGAAGAATAGCTAAGGGCGTTAATACACCGGTTCGGCCGACATTGATCTGAATGTCCAGCAATCGTGTCTTTTTTTGCTCAGGCGGGTATTTGTAGGCAATAGCCCATTTGGGAAATTTTACGGTTCTTCCTAATTGTTCTCTCATAGTAAGATCATTGACCTTCACTACGGCGCCGTCTATCCCGAATGGCAGATCATTGCGCATTTGACCTAAGCGTTGGATCTCCTGCCAAACTTGTCCGATATCGGAAAAAACATTAAAGTATGGACTGACAGGGAATCCTTTTTGTTTGAGATATTGCAGCGTTTGGGAGTGCGTTTGAAACGTCTTTCCCTCGACGGCCTGAAGATTAAAAATAAAGATATCCAGTCCTCTTTGTGCAGCGACAGCGCTGTCAAGCTGCCGCAGAGATCCGGCCGCTGCGTTGCGTGGATTTGCAAACAGCGGCTGCTCGGATAATTCTCGTTGCTGATTTAATTGAACAAAGGTTTGTTTAGACATGTATACTTCGCCCCGGACGATGAGTTTGGGAGGGGCTTCTTCGATTTTTAACGGAACGGAACGAATGGTTTTGATATTAGCGGTCACATCTTCGCCTGTAATTCCGTCGCCGCGTGTTGCAGCCAGGGTCAATATTCCGTTCAGATAAGTGATAGAAGTCGACAGTCCGTCGATTTTTAGTTCAACAACATATTCGGCATTTGGAAAGACTTTTTTTACCCGTTCATCAAATGCCTGTAATTCTTCAACAGAAAAAGCATCCTGTAAACTTTCCATCGGAACTTCGTGTGTGACCGGGCTAAACTGGCTCAGGATTTCACCGCCTACACGAAAAGAAGGAGAGTCCGGTTGTTTGTATTGTGGGTATTGTTCTTCCAGTTGCAATAATTTTCGGTTTAGTTGGTCATATTCATAATCCGAAATTTCCGAAATATCCTCGGTATAATATTTTTTTGCGTAGTAATTCAGTTTTTGGGTTAATTCCTTGATTTGTTGTTGTATTTCCATTATTTTCACCCAGCCAATATTTTTTTATTTCCGATATAACTCATCGCATCTTTTGCGGATGTGTCAATTTGTGCATAGGTATCCGGTACTTTCCCTACAATCACGGTTTGCGCTACAAGAATCAAACTGGTATATTCTTCGGTTACGGTTTCATTTGGAAAAATTAGGTCAAATGCTACCGTGGCACGAAAAGAAATGCGATGAATGGTTTGGTTGATGCCCGCAGAAGAAAAATCTTGCTCCACATCCGTATAGATGCTGGAGGTCGGCAAAACGCTTAAGTCAATATCCGGGCCTGTGTCGGATAAAAATCCGCTGTCAAAAAAGTTTCCGAGCGGGATTTTAATTTTAATGCTTTGTACTTCATCGGTTCTTCGGGAAAGTTCCAATGCGATCTCGTTGCGTAATTTATTAACTTTTACCGTGTCGACGGATACTGCAATAATATTGCCGCTTTCATCTTTTTGCATATCTACAATGTCTTCATAGCTGACATCATTTTTTTCTAAAACATCATAAACCGTATCATTGATAATTTCGGTTGCATAATCGCCGGCTTTTGATGTAGCAACGTCTCGGATAATCGGTCGCAGTTTTACGTCATAATATACGAATAAGATGATAAACAGACATAAAAGAAGTCCGATTACGAGAAGAATTTTTACTCTCCATTTTAATTTGAGTCCGTGTTTTCGTTTCCACCTTCGCATAACACCACCTCATAACAGTATATGCTACGAGTATTCCGCCGTTATGCATCGGGGATAAAACAGGGGCTTCCAAGATCGGTCAGCGGTGCGGATGGAATTTGCAGAAAATCTTTTCCGTATTTTTTGAGAAAATGCGTGATCTTTTTAAAATCGCGGTGTTTGGTAAGATTTCCAAAAAATAGAAATGTTTTTGCTGTTTGGGCACAGGTTCCTCCGATAAATCCATTGGAATATCCGGGTAACAGAATGCCGTCGTTGGTTGTAAAAAGAACGTCAAAACCGTTTGCTGTGGCTGCTTGAGCAATGGAAGGGTCTGCGGTAATGATTGCTTTTTCCGAAACGGGAATCAAACTGCATTTGGTATATCCCTGCGCCACATTGACCAGTGTTAACTGCTGCTTTTGGGCATAATCTAAAATAACAGGATCCGTGTCGGATATTTTGCAGAACAAATGTTTGCCGACCCGGGCTGCATTATAGGCAATATCGGCGGGGTAGGGAGATTTTGGCGTATAGGACCCGCAAACAACAAAAATATTTTTGAGGTTATTTTTATAAAAAGAGTATGTTTGAGGACAACAGATGCAGACGTCCTGCAAAAATACACATTGCAGGTCCAAATGCCTGCGTAAAGGGGTTTCTATGCCGTCAATAGACGGGATCCATATCGGTTCTATTTGAGGCTGTTTTTGGAGCCAGTCTGCAATTTGTTTGACAGGTGATTGTCCGATCAACAGTTTCATTTTTTTCACCCGTTTTTATTATATACCATTTCTGAAGAAATGTAAATATTTATGCTCGCTTTTTCCTTTGAAGGTATGTCTATGGGCGAAGCCGGGCAAACAGGGGTTGAAAAAGTGGCGCAGATATGATATAATCAAAAATATCGAAGGGTCTTATCGGAGGACGAGATTATGAAGAATTTAGAGCGTTGGAAGAAAAAAACACATCGTTTGTTTGCGCTGGTAGCCGGGATTGCTATTGTTTTAAGTGTTCTGGCTGTTTTATTATATCGTCTTTTCCCGGATCTTTTAGGCTCTTCAAGTGCGGTTGTTTTAAGTATTTTTATTTTATTGTGTTGGTTGGGCGCGTTTGTTGTGTTAAATAAGATTTTTCGAAAAATCGTAATTATTCATGCCATGGAGCAAAACGGCGTACGCGTACATACCGATAGACGTTTTTTTCCTTCCAGACGAACAGACGTGAATTTGGAGATTTTAAAGAAAGCTTTTCTTCATGGCGGATATGATTTGAAAGAAGAAACCGAGCATTCTTTCTGTGTTTACAAGACCGGTTTTGCGGATCAGCTTTTTTATGTTGTTGACGGCGCGGAAGATGCAGAATCGTTTTTGGAGCAAAAAGAGAAGTCTTTTTTCCGCAGTACTGCCGGTCGCAGAAAACGGTGTATTGCCGTTTGTTTTTTAACGTCCGAAATTTCATCTCGTTTAGAGGCTTTAACAAAAGATGTTATTGCAATTGAACGTGGGTGTATTATGCCGATCGCATATGATACAACCTGTAATATTGCATATTATATGGGCGGTGACACCGGTACCGGATCGGTAGAACGCGTGATACAGGATGCGGTTAAAAAATATATCTTGGATTATGAAGGACCGTTTCCGGCAAAGACCGAGCAGGATGCTACGCCGGAAGAGCAGGAGTATGACGCGCTGGATTTAGATGAGATCTTTGAACAAATGAAATCCATGCCTTCACGTGATAAAGAAATTGTTGTTCGTATGCAGGACGGACAGGTGATGTTGGATGGCGATGACGGTCACGGCGTTATTTATTATAAAACCGGCGGAAAAGGTTTTGTACAAATGTATCTGGTTGATGATGAAAATCCAAAACATTTGCATATCGACAGCTTGGAAAATCTTTACTTTTGTTCACCCAAGACCGAAAAGGCCGATTTTAAAAGTACGATGCAGTTTAAGCATGCGGTAGAAAATTATTTGGACAAACAGGGATATACGTTTTCGTACCATGAAGAATTAAGATAACCTATGCATAAAAATACTTCCTTACACAGAAAATAGTGTAAGGAAGTATTTTTATTAAAAAGGGAAATTGAAATATGTCAGAAAACGAAAAAGCAGCTCTGTCCGAAGAATTTGATCCGGCAGAAAATGAGGAACGTATACGGGAAAGCGGAGCCATCGTAACCGATCGCATTCACTGTTTGACAATTGTCGGGCAAGTAGAAGGGCATTTTTTATTGTCGTCACAGACTAAAACAACAAAATATGAGCATGTGCTTCCGTCCTTAGTCGCTATTGAAGAAGCCGAACAAATTAAGGGCCTTTTGATTTTGTTAAACACCGTTGGCGGCGATGTGGAGGCCGGACTTGCCATTGCTGAGATGATTGCGTCGATGTCCAAGCCTACTGTATCGTTAATTTTGGGCGGAGGACATTCCATTGGTGTTCCGTTGGCGGTTTCTGCCAAATATTCCTTTATCGCACCGTCGGCTACAATGACTGTGCACCCGGTGCGGCTGAATGGGATGATTGTAGGAGTGCCTCAAACTTTTGCCTATTTTGATCGAATGCAGGATCGCATCATCCGATTTGTTGCCGACAATTCGCGGGTGACGCCGCAGCGGTTCAGACAGCTGATGACGGATACAGGAGGTCTGGTTACGGATATCGGAACACTGCTTACCGGAGAAGAGGCGGTTCGAGAGGGGATTATTGATTCTGTTGGGGGATTAAAGGATGCGTTGAAAAAACTGGATGATTTGATTGAGGAGGCGCAGACATGTTAATTTATTCGATTATGGGTCCGGAAATTTTTTTTGAAAATAATGTATCGACAAACAATATGGAAAAGAGGGAGGACCTGGCTGTAGAATTTTCTACAAAGCTATCCTGTAACAATACATCATTGGGACAATTTGTAAAAAAAAATGATAGTAAATGAAAATAAAATGTGAAACATATCTTGACTTTTTTGGAAACTTGTGGTATTATATAAATGTAAAAATACATTATAGTAAAGTTGATTGCACCATGCAACTTAAAAGAAGACATCCAGGGAGGTCGTTTTATGAGTAAAAAAGTTGTAATTACAATCGGCAGACAGTACGGAAGCGGCGGCCGAAATGTCGGTAAACTTGTTGCTAAAAAACTGGGCATTGATTTTTACGACAAGGAATTGATTACGTTGGCTGCAAAGCAGAACGGGATGTCTGAGCATTTGTTTGAAAGTGTGGATGAGCGTCCGACCAACAGTTTATTGTATTCATTGGCGGTTGGTGCCTATGGCATGGACGGAAATTATTCATACTGGGGCGACGCTGCGTTGCCGTTAAATGATCGGGTTTATCAGATTCAGGCCGGTTTGATTGAGGAACTTGCAGATAAAGGATCTTGTGTTATTGTAGGCCGTTGCGCAGACTATGTTTTGCGGGACCGAGACAATGTAGTAAATGTGTTTTTGATGGCAGATAAAGAGTATCGCAAAAAGAAAGCGATCGAAAGTTATCAGGTTCCGGCTGAAAAGGCTGCAGATGTGATTAAGAAAACCGATAAAAAACGTGCTAATTACTATAATTATCACACAAACAGAGAGTGGAGCGATGCTTCAAACTATCATATTTGTGTGGATGTAGGTGCTATTGGTGAAGAGAAATGTGCGGATTTAATTGTTTCGTACGTTCAGTTAAAATTTTCCTGATAGTATTCTCTTTTAAATTGCTTGATTGTACTAGATTGTTTTTTTCATTTTATCTCCTCTTTTTCGTTCGCACGGATGTGCGAAAAAAAAGCAAAAAGGAAGCTGATACTTCGGTATCAGCTTCCTTTTTAGGTTAGGGTTGGCAATGATTTTTGGCGGAAACCATTGCGATGTATGAAAAAGTTTGGCAACCAAGTTTACACTGTTCGGCTTACAGTGGCAATGAAAACCATTGCTGCTAAACTTGTGCCTTTATTATAACATAGGTGTTTAGAGGGTTTTGGTCAAATGTGTTAAAATTTTTAGGGAATTGAAAAGGATAAAAAATTGCTTGATAAAACTGTCTTGCCAACAGGGTAAAGATAAACAGGCTTATGTTTTATTCTATTTTTATGTAATAAAAGGACCTGCTATGGTTTTAGGAGTGAGAAAAGATATGCTTTGAATAACTTTTTCAAGGTGAAGGGAGCTGTAGCAAAAAATAAAAAAACTTGGCAAACATATTGACAAATTTCAATATGTTGTATATACTGTATACAGGGACTTCTTTCTGGAGGCGATAGTGTGGAGTTGGATGCGAAGAAAGCAGCTGTAATATTTAAAGCTTTTTGTGATGAAAACAGAATACGGATTTTACAGTTGCTCTCAACAGGTGAAAAATGTGCTTGTAAGCTTTTAGAAGAAATGAATATCACACAACCTACTTTATCTCATCATATGAAGATTCTTTGCGATTCCGGTATTGTTTTGGGCCGTAAAGAAGGGAAATGGATGCATTATTCTATATCAACAGAAGGCAAGGAATATGCGCTCGAATGCTTAAGAGAGCTTACAAAAGTAAAGGATATACAAGTTTCATCGTCGTGCTGTGAAAAAGAATAATATTGGTTTGTGATCCTATTTTTCTTTTTCTGCACGACTTATAAAATCTTTATTATATTGATACATTTAAATATAACTATTTATAAAAGGAGTTTCTTTTATGGAAGCACTTAAAACGAGCTGGGATTTTTTCCAGAATGAAATCCTTGGCATGGCATGGCTGAATCGATTGATCGGAAGCCTGCTTAGTCGTTTAGGTCTGGACATTACCGGTCGAATGGGTGGAAGCATACAGTTCTTTTTGTACGATGTCATTAAAATTATGGTCCTATTGGGCTTTCTAATTTTTATTATTTCTTATATTCAAAGTTATTTTCCGCCGGAGCGAACGAAAAAAATTCTGGGACGGTTTCATGGGATCTGGGCAAATATTATAGCTGCACTGCTTGGTACAGTCACACCGTTTTGTTCTTGCTCTTCTATTCCACTTTTCATTGGATTTACAAGTGCAGGACTACCGCTTGGGGTTACCTTTTCGTTCTTGATTTCCTCTCCGATGGTAGATCTCGGTTCACTGGTGCTCTTGATGAGTATCTTTGGCTGGAAAGTTGCTGTTGTTTATGTTATTGTTGGTTTGGTTATTGCGGTAATCGGCGGTACGTTGATTGAAAAATTTCATCTCGAAAATCAAGTAGAAGAATATATTCGAAATAGTCGAGCGCTGGACGTTCCGCAAGAGGAACTGCATTTAAAAGACAGAATGAAATATGCATGGGAGCAGGTGCTTTCAACTGCCAAAAAAGTAGCTCCGTATGTTCTGATCGGTGTTGGAATCGGTGCGGTGATTCATAACTGGATTCCGCAAGATCTCATTGTTAAGGTGTTGGGAGACGGAAATCCGCTTGGTGTAGTTTTGGCAACCATTTGCGGCGTTCCGATGTACGCAGATATCTTTGGTACAATTCCGATTGCAGAAGCCTTACTGGCAAAAGGGGCTTTGCTCGGTGTTGTACTGTCGTTTATGATGGCGGTTACTACGTTATCTCTTCCTGCTATGATTATGCTTAGAAAAGCCGTAAAACCAAAGCTTTTAGGTGTTTTTATTGCAATTTGCACGGTTGGTATCATCATTGTTGGGTACTTGTTTAATATCTTTCAATATTTATTGGTGTAAATATAAAGCAAAGGTAGAGTTGTAAAAAAAGAGTTGCATAGTGGAGTTTTGAATTTTATTGAGAGTAAATGGTTATGTGTTGTAGAAAAAATTTTTGATTTGCTTGGTTGATGGGATGTTTATATAAATTTTGTCTTAATTAAAGTTGAGCTGTGTTTTTTGA
>CDZQ01034991.1_pt1 | contig 22148 bp, 20 predicted proteins | sample 554831 | NCBI WGS metagenome assembly CDZQ01 (sample SAMEA3182112, study PRJEB8094) | gut metagenome | biome: human; feature: gut; material: Stool; isolation source: human stools | place: Canada | collected 2013-05-06
TGGGAGAGATTGAAGTTTTCGAGCTTCACGTTGCAGATGTAGTAGTCATACGGGACGCGGTAGGTTTCCGTGTGCGTGTTGCCGTCTGCGTCCGTCCATGTGTCGGTTTCTGTGCGGTATCTGGTTTCGACGATAACCTCTTCGGTGAGGATGTACTGCTTTTCAAACAGCATTTGGAGCGTACCCTGCACCTCATCCAGCGTGAACTCGCCCTCATGGAGAGCCGAGAGAATGGAGATCAGCACATAGGGGTCATGCTCAATATCGTCCAGATCGAAGTGATACTCGTCGTAGCTGTGAGTGCTTTCGTAGGTGTCGAGATAGCGTTGCAGCTCCTGCTCCATCCGGCAATACTGCGCCTCCGCGCCCAGCATCGCGTCATCCTCGCTGAGATAAGAGGAAGCGATAACCGACGAGCCGGTAGAGGTGAGCATCGAACACGAGCTGATACCAGCACCGAGCAACACGAGAAGGGCAATTCCGACGCCGATCCAGATGAAGACCTTCTTGTTCTTCTCAAAGAACTCCTTGATCTTGTCAGACGCCTTCTCACCGAGCTTCTTGCCGGTATTTTTTGTGGCAGTCCCGGCAGTCTGAGAACCGGCATTTCGAGCGGCGGCATATTCCTTCTTGATGTTCTGCTTCTGGTAGTGCTTGTTCATGTTCTGCTTCTTCATCTCAGGATGCTCCTGCTGATTTCTCTCATATTGGAGCTTCGCATCAGCAGCATCCGCCTTGTGTTCCAGCTTGGAGACCTTCTCGTAGGGCTTGTTGACGCTGCTTTCCCGATGATGACTGAAATGCCGAGCGGCAGTTTCAGCGGCGATCTCCGTTTTATGCGCCGCCTCAACCGCCGTGTTTTCCTGTTCGACCTCATGGATTTTGCCGTGAATGCCGGAAGCGAGGGTGTCACCGACCTTGCGGACGGTTTTATCTGCCTCAAATTGCAACTTGCCTTTGCCCTTGGGCTTTTCCAGCTCATCCTCAAAATGAAGGCGGGTTTTGCCCTTGCCGGTCTCTTCATCGAAGACACGCCCTTTCTTGAGAACCTTGTGCGTGGGCAGCTTCTCACGGGCGGCATCCAGACGCTCATGCGCCTTCTCGGACTTCCTTTCGAGCTTCTGCATCCGCTTCGTGGGCGGGACGGCATCGTCCGAGACCGGCTTTGCGGAGGAAGTCTCTGCCGCTTGGGAGAGAACTGCATCCGCATCCACTGCCTCCACTGCCGAGGTCTTGCGCAGCTTGTGTGTGACAACCGTTTCAGCAATCACCGTGCCGGTATGAGAAGAAACGCCGTGCTGCTCTAAAGTTGGAGGCTTGAACGGCGTTTCCGAGGGCAGCGGTTCAGGTACATTCTGGGGTGGATTTTCTGCCCTTTTCTCTTCTGTGACGGACGTTTCCGAGGGCGGCTGTGTGTCGTTATCTTCGGCGTGTTCCGTCTGAAACTGACGCTGCTGACGGCGCATCTGCACCTTTTTCTGTTCCTCCGCAGAAAGAGCTTCGGAAGGCACGGCTGTCTCAACCGGCTTGACCAGCTCCGCATCTTCCAGCCTCTTTGACACACGCTGTTCGGTGCCAGCCGTCAGGTTTTCCTCGACCGCGCCCTCTCGCGTCATCCGCAGAACTACCTTGTCGCGGGCTTTAAGTTCCGGTTCCTTGGGCATCAGATTTCACCTCCAATCCGCTTGTAGGCAAGCTCGGTGTATTCAGGGTTCAGCTCGATGCCCACGAAATGACGCCCCATCTGCGCGGCAACCATGCCGGTTGTGCCGCTCCCCATGAAGGGATCAAGCACAATGCCACCTTCGGGACAACCGGCGAGAAGACAGGTCTCAACCAGCTTCGGAGGGTAGGCGGCATAGTGACCGCCCTTGAAAGGGACGGTGTTGATCTTCCAGACGTCGCGCTTGTTGCGGAGCGGATTGATGTCTGCGTCCTTGATCTCGCCATGCTCACGGGGGCGGTTGATGGACTGCGGCTGGGGCTGACCGGGAACGGGCTTGCCGTATTTGTTGCCGCCCTTCATGCCGCGCTTGAGGCGTTCTGCCGTTGCGGGGGCAATCGGCTCGGAGATTGCCTTGTAGTCGAAGAAATACTTTTTGGACTTGGAAAACAGGAAAATATGCTCATAGCAGCGGGCGCAGCGGTCTTTCACGCTCTCCGGCATGGGGTTATCCTTCATCCAGATGATGTCGTTGCGCAGATACCAGCCGGTATCGCGGAGGGCAAAAGCCAGCATCCACGGAATACCGATCATGTCCTTCGGCTTGCAGCCCTCAACCTTGTTGTTGAGAGCCACAGCCTGACCGTTTCTGCCATTGGGGTTCTTCGGGTCAATAAATTCGCCCTGATTGCCTTTCCCGGCGTAGGTGTCCGAGATGTTCAGCCAGAGCGTTCCATCCGGACGCAAAACGCGCCTGACTTCGGTAAACACTTCCGTCAGGCGCGAGATATATTCTTTCGGCGTTGTCTCTCTGCCGATCTGAGCCTCCACGCCGTAATCGCGGAGCGCGTAATACGGAGGGGATGTCACACAGCAATGAACGCTGTCATCAGGCAGCGTTTTCAGGATGTTGAGGCAATCGCCGGTATGAATGATGTCAAGTTGTATGGTGGTGTACCTCCTGTTCTGTTGGATTTGCGTTCCCATTGAAATGTTGTCGGGTTTTACAGCCAACATTTCAATGGGCGTCAGTCGGAGTAATACTCGTCCGGCTCGTAGTCCTCGTCTTCCATGAAGTCCTCGTCGAGATCGTCAATCTCGTCCGCCCATCGGTCGAAGATTTCCTCGGCTTCCTTCGCCGCCTCACGATAGAGGCTCAGGCGGTTCTTCTCAAAGGCGGCAAAGGCGGGGACGAACTTGCCGAACTCGCGGATTGCCTTCACGTCCTGCGTGCGCATATCTGCGATGCACTGAATGATTTCGGACATCGTGAGCAGATCGTCGATCATCACCTCATACTTGTCCTTGGGGATAGATACGGCTTCATCATCCGCCGCGTCAGCGAAAGGGGTATTCTCATCGCTGTTGCTGCACTTGGGAACATCAACCTTGAAGTAGAAACCGATCATATCCACAGATACCTTGGTCATAATCTGACGCGCCTCCTTGACCTTTTCGTCGATGTCCTCCCTCACATGGAGGTAGGCGCGGTGATGCTTCTTGAGGTCGCTTTCCAGTCGGATCAGATCGGTCAGCTCCCACAGAGCCTTAAACAGCGCGGAGGTGTTCTCTCCGTATTCGATAGCGTCCGCGTAGGGAATGGTAATCATCTTGTTGTTCATATTCAAAAATCCTCCTATCAGTTCTGTACGGTTTCTTCTAAGCGGGTGGTCATGATGCGGTAGAGCTGCGTATCCTTCGGGAAATCGTCCTTGAAGGGAACGATGGTCGAGCCATAGAAGATCAGCCCCTCACCGGCATTGGAATTGGTGATGTAGTTCTGCTGGCTGGGCGAGATGTTCAGCGCCTTCGAGAGAATCTGCCGGTCGCCGGATGCCTGATTCAGAAGGTAGATAAAATCCGAGTTTTCAAAGATGTTCTCCACCTCACGGGACGCAAGAAGATCCTTGACGTTCTGCGTGATTCCGGTCGGGATGCCGCCCCATTTTCTGAAACGCTTCCAGATTTCCACGCTGTATGCGGCGGTCTGTTCCTCCTTCAAGAGCAGGTGGAACTCGTCCATGTAGTAGCGCGTTGCCTTGTGCTGGGCGCGGTTGATGGTAACTCTGTTCCAAACCTGATCCTGCACAATCAGCATACCGAGCTTTTTGAGCTGCTTGCCGAGTTCGCGGATGTCATAGCAGACGAAGCGGTTGTTGACATCCACATTCGTTCTGTGATTGAAGACGTTCAGCGAGCCGTGAACATAGATTTCAAGGGCGGTTGCGATGCGCTGTGCCTCCGGCTCCTTCTGATTTCTCAGAATGTTGTAGAGGTCTTCAAGAATCGGAATTTTCTCCGGTTTGGGGTCTGCAAGAAACTCCTGATAGACCATGCGAACACTGCGGTCAATGATGGTCTTCTCAACCGGCTGCAAGCCGTCCTTGCCGCCGACAATCAGCTCGCACATGGAGAGGATGAAGTCGGATTTCAGCGTCAGCGGGTTTTCCTCTTCGGAGTAGTTCGTGTTGATGTCCAGCGGATTGATGTAGTCCGTGCTGACCGGCGAAATGCGGATAACCTGACCACCGAGCTTCTGCACAAGGGGGAAATACTCAGCTTCGGGGTCGCAGACGATGATGTCATCCTCTGTGATGAGGAAGGCGTTCGTCATTTCGCGTTTGGCGGAGAAGGACTTACCGGAACCGGGTGTACCCAAGATCAGCCCGTTGGGGTTCTTGAGCCGCTTGCGGTCAACCATGATCATGTTGTTGGACAGCGCATTCAACCCATAGTAGAGAGCTTCGCCGCCCTGAAAAAGCTCCTGCGTGGTGAACGGCACGAAAACCGCTGTGCTGGAAGTGGTCAGCCCGCGCTCGATTTCCACCTGATTGACGCCGATAGGCAGAGAGGACATCAGCCCTTCCTCCTGCTGGAAGTCAAGACGCTTGAGCGCACAGTTATACTTTTGGGCAATGGCGGCGGTCTGGAATACAGTATTTTCGAGCTTCTGGCGGTTGGATGCCGTGTTCATGATGAGGATGGTCACGAGGAACAGCCTCTCATTGCGGGTCTGGAGATCCTGCAACAGACGCTTTGCCTCACCGCCGAAGGTGGCGAGATCGGACGGGATGATGTCCATATCGTAGCCGGAGCGGACCGCCTTTTTCTGTTCCTCAATCTTCATCTTGTCGAGGTCGGTGATCTTCATCTTGATGCTCTTGATTGCCTTCGCCTGGTCAATCGTCCGGATATGAAAATTGACCGTGATGTTGCTGTCCATCTCAAGGAAGTCGGCAAGCATACGGTCATTGAGTTCCGGCGCGAGGATTTGCAGGAAGCTCACCGCGCCGATGGTTCTGCCCATCTTGAAGCACTTGCCTTCACGGAAGTCAAAGGAAGTGGGCGCGATGAAGTCCTTCGTGCTGAGTCCCGTCCGGGCAACCATGTCAAAGGAAAAGCGGAACGGCTCATTGGTGTCCATGTTGAACACGTCATGAAGCACTTTCAGCCGCTCGTAGCCGGACAGCGGCTCGGTTCTCACACCTAGGGTTTTGAAGTTGTTGAGAATGTCGGTTTCAATGCGTTCGAGCTTCGGCTTTGCCGTGCGGAGGGAGTCCGCCTCAATGCCGAAGGTGATGTACTTCTTCTTGACCAGTCCGTTGTTGCCCTTGGTGAGCTGGCTTTGCAGCATACCGGAATACTCGGAGCGGATGTCGTTGAAGGCGTCCTCCTGTGCCGGAATGTTGATGCGCTTGCGGAACTCATTGAGGCTTGCCTTCTGATTGATGAAGGAGAGCTGGACGAAGATCGAGCTGTCGAAGTAGTTCAGAAAGTCGCACCAGTTCTCAAAGATGGCAGTTTTGTCCTCGTTCTGCGCAAGCTGGTAGTTGATGTCCTCAAAGGCGATGGACTTCGTGTAGAGGCGGCTGTTCACCTTGCAGATACCGTCACGGCACATCTCCACATAGGGGATGGTCTGCTGGGCGGACTTGCGGACTTTCTTTGCCTTCCTGTCCTTTTTCTTCTGCATGACGATCCGCTTCTTTTCCTGAGCGGAAAGGGCATCGCCGTAAACGACGCCGTTTTTGACGGTCATCTTAGGCTTTGCCTTTGCTGTGCTGTTGTTCAAGCTGCAATTCCTCCTGTTCTTTGATTTTCTGCTGAATTTCAGCGTAGAGATTGTTTGTGCGATAGGGACGCACCTTGTCCCGGATGAACATGGACTGTACGATGTGGTACAGATACTTTTCGGCGGGCTGACCGTCCTTCTCGTAAAGCGCGAAGAAGATGAACGGGAGCATGATAACCACCATCAGCATTGCCGCCGTAGACAAGTCGAGATGCGCCTTCGCCAGAAAGAAGATCGGAACGCCGACCGCCGCAGCAACAGAAAAACAAATGAGCTGCCGCTTGGTCAGGTTGAACATGACCTTCGTTTTGACGCGGTTAAGATCCTTCGGGACCGGAACAAATGCCATTGACTGTTTCCTCCTTTCTAAGCTGCTTTTCATAGCGCAGCTTCATTTGTGCGGGATATTGATCCTCCTTCGGTTGACGCTTGCCCGTCCAGCGAAGTCCACCCGCTTTGCCTTGACAAATCCAGCCGGAAGCCCGAAGGCTTGCACCGTTTTCGCTTTCCAGCGTGTAGGTGATGATGCGCTTATAGCCCATAGCCGCAGCAGCTCTTGCCGCCGCACCGTAGAGAAAGCTGCAAGCGTTCTTTTCTCCGTTGGTGCATAGCCTTGTAACTTCCAATGTGAAGCCGTCATCCAGATACCGGCTGACGGGACGCCCGGCGATGATTACACCGACCAGCTCACCGTCTGCTTCACAGCCGATGGAAAACTTGTGACCGGCAACCGGCTTGTGATGCCGGTGATGCTGCCGGACATACTCGTTGGCGTCACGAAGAGAGATGGGTTTTAGCCGCAGCATGGTGTTTCCTCCATAGGAAGATGAGCCGTGCATTCGACCTCGTTGCCCCAAACATCCCAGCCTTCGGGAGACTGACGGGCAAAAAGCTCCACGCGGGGAAGGTCTCCCATGAGCCGAACAATGCGTTCCCGCGCCTCATCCGGCTTTTTGGAATGCTCTTCGATGTGGCTGAGGATGACCTGACGCACACCGGCGTCAACACGCTTCGGGTGTCCCTTTGTGGCAAGGATGCAGATTTCGGCGTTTGCCCTTGTCCAGTAGCCCATGCCGGTGAAGAGATCGTCGTTCCTGCGGTTTTGCTTCACCCATACAAAAGCCACGGTCTTATAAGAAAATCCCCATGCCGTCAGCACTTCGAGTGCTTCACAGAGGCACGGGAACGTGATCCAGAGAAACAGAGCGCAGTCCTTAGCGGCAAGCTCACCGACCGGAAGTGCCTTGATGTCTTCAATGCACATTGTCGGGTAGTGGCTTTCTGCCGACCGTCCCTGTCCCTTCTTGGAGTAAGTCCGATACGCCCAAGGGGGATCGGCGTAGATGATGCTGTACTTCTTCATGCTGCCGACCTCCTTAGTGCGCATGGAAGATGGATTTTGCAAGGCTTCCGGTCTTGAACAGCGAGAAGCACAGAATAACCGTGTACGCTGCCACAGAGAACAGAGCCGAATGAATGTTGTCTGCGATGATCATGCCGTTGATTAGCACCGCATAGATGCCGACGCAGACCATGATGAGAAAGCCCTGAAATGCCAGAGCGAACAAGCCTTTCAGATAGTTCGTGCCGATGCTGCCCCATTCGCGGTTGCTCATGGTTGCGATGGGAATAGGCGCAATGCTCACAGTGCAGTAAATCTCAATCATGCGCCCGTAGAGGATAACCGTAATGAGGATCGCCATGATTTTGAGGCACAGGCTGATCAGAAGCGTTTCTATCGACAGTCCGAGCAGTTCTCCGACACCCATGTTCTCCATGCCGGTACGCATCTGCGCAATCGTCGCGTCAATGTCAATGCTGGTGTTGCCGTGGATTACTCCTGCTGCACCGGAAACCACGTTCTGCCCGATGTCGAATACTGCCATCACGATGTCAAACGTGTGTGTTACGAGATAGATCGCCACAGCCGCCTTGAAAAACCACTTGAAGAACATCCATGTGTCCATGTCGTGAAGGTTGTTTTTCTCGGTGATCATAGAAATCAGCTCGTAGCACAAAACAAAGGTGATGATGATACCAGCGATGGGGACTATCACGTTTTCGGATAGTCCCCGGATCATCTGGTACACGCCACCGTTCCAGCCGGACGGTGTTTGCCCAACTTCGGCGGCAATCGTTCCTACCTTCTCGTTGACATCGGTGAACATATTGGTCAGGTTGCTCTCGATCCATCCGATCAGCATATCCTTGAGAGCCTGTTCGATCTTTTCTAAAATGCTGCCCAATATTTCACCACCCTTCGGTTAAGCTGGGCTTGCCGTGGATTAGCCGAACAAACCGGAGAGCAGGGGGATGAGGGTCGTGCCGATCAGCACCACACCGCCGCCAGCCATGAGCTGCTTGATGCCCTGAGACTTTGCTTATGTGTGATAAAGAAGTAATAGAAGTGTAAAAAATTTTGCCTTTCCTATCCGATACTTGCCTTTGATATCGGATAGGGCGGGCGGTCATTCGGGCAAGTCCACTTTGCCGACGAAAGAATAGTAAATCTCAATATCCTGTCTGCGTGTGCCGTTTTCATCGTAGCTGCACTCATGCACAACGATTTTCTCTACAAACTCACGCAAGAGGGTGTGGGTCAGTTCTTCAAAGTTCATGTGCTTGCGGACAATGTTCATAAACTTTTCTGCGTTTACGGTAGCTTCCTGTGCTTTGGAAAGCTCCGCCTGTATTCTGGCAACACGCTCTTTCAATTCCTGCTGTTCGGCTTCATAGTCTGCCGAAAGCTCCGTGAAACGCTCGTCAGAAATGCGACCGCTTACGCTGTCCTCATACAGCCGCTTGAAAATAGCGGAAAGTTCACCGATACGCTTTTCGGCAGCTTCCAGTTCCTTTTTCTTGGCGGCGTTCCGGCGTTTGCCGCCGTCCTCGTTCTGCTCGATCAGCAGCTTCATAAACCGGGCTTCATGCTTTGCCGCATAGCTCGTCACTTTCCGTAGATTGGAGAGAACGCCCGCAGTCAAAAGGTCGGTGCGGATAAAATGTGCGGTGCAGTCATGGGTGCGCTTCTTGTAGTTCCCGCAGATATAGCAGTCCTGTTTCCGCTTATCGGTCTGGTAACGCTGCTGATACATGACGCTGCCGCAGTCCGCGCAAAAGAGCATACCAGAGAACAAGCCCACTTCATCATAGCGGTTCGGACGCTTGCGCTGTTTGCGTAATTCCTGCACACGCTCCCATGTCTGGGTGTCGATGATAGGCTCATGGTGGTTCTCGAAAATTGCCTGTTTCGCAATGGGATTTTCTATGCTGTGCTTGGTCTTGTAGGACGGTTTCTCCGTCTTGAAGTTCACCAAACAGCCCATGTACTCCCGGTTTTCAAGGATATGCACCACGGTATTTGTCGCCCATTTGCACTCATAGCCGGGGTGATAGCGGCGTGTGCTGCCCGTCCTGCGGTATTCCAGCGTTCCCGGCGTTGGGATTTCCTGCTCGGTCAGCATACGGGCTATCTTGGTCGGACCGTTCCCGGCAAGGCATAGACGGTATATCTGCTTGACCACGGGTGCGGCTTCCTCGTCAATGATGAAGTTTTCGTCCTCGTCCATGAGGTAGCCGTACACGGGTTTGCTCGTAACAGGCTTGCCGCTCATGCCTTTTGACCGTTTTACAGCTTTGATTTTCTTACTCGTATCTCTCACCAGCCATTCGTTGAAAATGTTCCGCAGAGGGGCAAAATCATTGTCGCCCTGTGCGCTGTCTACTCCATCGTTGATGGCGATAAAGCGGACGCCTTTTTGTGGGAAAATCATCTCGGTATACATTCCCACCTGCAGGTAGTTTCGCCCTAACCGTGACATATCCTTTACGATAACGGTAGCCACTTTCCCGGCTTCAATGTCCGCAAGCATGGATTGAAAGCCCGGTCTTTGGAAGTTCGCACCAGAATAGCCATCGTCCGTGTACCAGCGCAGATTGGAAAAGCCGTTCTGCTTTGCGTAGGTTTCAAGGATACGCTTCTGGTTGGAAATGGAATTACTTTCGCCTTGCAGCTCGTCCTCATGGGATAGTCTTGGATAAAGGGCAGTGATTTTCTGGGTGGTCTGTCTTAACATAAAATCCTCCGTTTCCGACAGCCAGCCCCACTATTCCGTATTTCGATTATACCACATGGGGCGGCTGTCTGTATAGCGGCTTCTGCTTCTTTACCGCCCGGTAAAATGACGATTTTTCTGTGCGGCTTGTAGCGTTAGGGCGAAAGCTGGGCTTTGTGTCCTGCGGCGGCTTCCGCCTCCAGCACTTTCATCATCTTATCGGCTGCTGTGTCGGTGGTATCTTTTTTGAAAAAGCCGGAAACGACAAGGACGGTGTTGCCCATGCGGATCTCTGTCACGCAGTCCGGGCGGCGTTCCGGGGTGGTGTTCTGCTTGTTCTCTGCCATAGGCAACTCCTTTCATTTCATCAATTCTTTTAGTCTGTTCAGCTTGGCTTGCGCCGTTTCACGGCGGAAGTTCTCTCCCGTAAAGAGGATAGGGGCGCACATTTCCAAAAGGCGGTCATAAATCCGGGCATGGGCGGTGTCCAGCGGATTTTGCAGGCTGTCCAATGTCAGATTGGTGGTAACGATTAAGGGCTTGCGGCTGCGGTAGCGGCTGTCAATCACATTGTAGACCTGTTCTAAACCGTACTCTGTGCCGCGCTCCATTCCAAAATCATCAATGATAAGCAGAGGAAAACGGCAAAGACGCTCGATATACTCGTTGCGCCCCTCAAAGCTGGCGGTCAGGTCATTCAAAATCGCAGAGAAGTTCGTCATGCGGACAGCGACTTCCTGCTCCATGAGGGCATTAGCGATACACCCGGCAAAATAGCTTTTTCCTGTGCCGACCTTGCCCCATAGCAGATAGCCGATATTTTCCTCGCGCATGATTTCCCAATGCTCCACATAGAAGTGTGCAATCTCCATTTGCGGGCATTTCCCGTTGTCGTTGGCGAAAGTCCATTCCTGCATGGTAGGATTGGTAAATCCCCGGCGTTTCAAGTCCTCCACGGTGTCAAGGTGCTTTCTGCGCTGTTCGGCGGCTTCACGCTCCAAACGCTGGGCTTTCTGGCAGTCACATTCTGCCGGGTGGCGGTCACGCCCAAACAGGGCGGCTTGCTTTTCCGGGAAGTAGGCTTCTTTCGGAGTGTGACACTTGCCGCAGTAAAGCAGTCCGTCCTCGCCCGTGTAGTCCTCCGGCTGTGGGGTAACAGCCGCCATATTCAAAACTCGTTCTGTAAACAGATTACTCATAAGCTCTCGCCCTCCTTGCAGGTGTATTCGGGTATGCCCTGTTTCGGGGCAGCCTTTGCGGTATCGTCTGCCGCCCATCTGCGGATAGTGGCGGCGTGGTTTTTATATTTCTTGCCCGTGGACGCGATATAGCCGGAAAGCCGCTCAATGTAGTACGCCCATTTTTCGGGCAACTCCGCTTGCAGTTCGGAAAGCTCCGTATCAGTCAGAAATACATTCTCATATCTGCCATAGCTGCGGGCGAGGGCTTGTCCCTTTAACTCTCCCTCTTTTTCTAACTCTATATCTATCTCTTTCTTTATCTCTATCTCTGGTGGACGAATGTCGGACAAATGTCCGCCATTTGTCCGCGGCGGCAAAAGTGCCTTATTTTCAAGCCTTGCGGCGCGTTTCCGTTCCGCTTCGGTAGAGGATTGACCGATCATCAGCTCGATGTCGGTCATATAAAGCAGCCCGCAGTCAAGCTGCTCCACAAGCCCTAACTGCTGGAAGATGGCTAATGCCCGTTCCACCGTCCCGATTTGGTGACGGGTCAGCGTGGCTATCATCTGGGCGGTATAGGGGATATGCTCGTCAAGCTGCAATCTGCCGCCATTTTTCAGCGATTTTAAGTACAGCTTCAAGAGGATATTGGAATACAAAATCCCGTCTTTCATGTCCTCCAACAGCACAATGGAATCGCTGTCGAAGAAGTTTTCTTTCAGTTTGAGGTAGTAATATTTGCGGTTATCTGCCATTGGCGGTGTCCTCCCTGTGTTTCCATCTCTTAGAGAAATACCGGGGGCAGAGGACGATAATCGCCCGGAAGCTCTGCTTGCAGCCGTGTGTGCAGCCCCGGCAAAGGTCATTGTAGGTAATACGGTTTCGGTGGTTGAGGAAAAAGCTCCATTCCAACCGCCGCTTTTTGCTCATGCGTGGCATTTCTCGCTCCTTTCTGCCGTTTCCGCTGGTATAAGCGGATAGGTCGGTAAAAATGTAGTTTCTCGGTGTCATTTTCGGGGATTTCCTGCGCTGTGCGCCCCGTTTCAAAGGTGGGCAGTATTGCGGATAGGGTGCAGGGCATATCCCCGTTTTGGTATCGTTTCGGGGCGGTTTTTAACGCTCATGTTCGTGCTTTTTCTCTCTGTCTTTCTCGCCTTGCAGGATTTGAGAAAGATTGCTTTTCACGGTATGCAGCTCCTTGACACGGGCTTTTTTCTCCCTGTATTCGTTGTAATGGGCGTTCTTTTCGGCGGTAAGCTGCTCGATTTCCGCTTGCAGGGCTTTATGGCTTGGCAGCTTGGAAACGCCATGCGCCCGAAAATAACGGGTGGCTGCGTCCGCTATGATAAAATCGCTTTCGTGCCGTTCCCGGTAGGCGCTGCGGGCTTTTTCCGTTTTCTGCGCTTTCAGACCGTCACGGGCAGGCTTGGTCTTGGCATAGGCAAGCACCTGTGTCTGAAGTTCCTTTTTCTCCCGGATAGCAGCGTCCAGGGCTTTCAGCTTGGCGGTGCTGTCCTGTAAATCCGCATTGGCGGATACAAGGGCTGCGTCCAGCTCCTCCGGCGAATAGCCGTACTGCCCGTAGGCGGCAACGGTAGCCGCCATTTGTTTCAGATTGTGGACTGCCGCCCAGCGGTCATAGCCCGCGCCCTTTCCCTCCGCTCGCTTCGCTGCCCGGTCAACCATGCGCTGAATACCGTCCTTTTCCGGGGTGGTTTGGACAGCTTTTTTGCCCTGCAAACGCTCCCTTATGTTGCGGGGGTATTCGGGTACGGTTGCGGTCTGCTCGGCGGCTCTGTGGGCGTTCTGTTCCAAAAGGGCAAGAACGGCAGCGCGGTCAAAATCATCTCCCAGCTTGCGGGCGGCAATGGGCTTTGTCCTGTCCGGCGTGAGGTAGGATAGCCGCCCTCGGCTCTCCTTGACAGTCACGCCCTGTTGCAAGAGAACGGCGGCGAACTCGCCATAGCTTGCGGCAGAGGACAGCGCGGTGCGTATGGCCTGCCGCAATTTTTCCTTGTCTGTTTCAAACTTCGTGGGCTTGGCTGGCTGCTCCTCGGCTGGCAAGGCGGCAGCTTCCTTGTCCAGCTTTACCTGCCCTTTCCGCTGCGCCCAATACTCACGCTCGGTAATGCGGTTTTTGCTGCCATGCAAAAGGTCGATTTGATAGAGTTTTTCCCGGTGGCACAGCTCCATGACTTCGGCTTTGAAGTATTCCATCGCCGCGTCTGTGCAGCGGTGTTTGCACCCGGCGCGGGTGTCTGCCGGTCTGTCCATATAGGGCAAGAATGGAACTTCGACTATCCGCAGAGAATTGATAACGATATGCACATGGATATTGCCGCTGTGGTTGTGTCCGTCCGGGTGGGTGCAGACAATGGCTTGGTGTCCGGGAAACTGCTTCCGGCAAAATTCCTCACCCAACGCCTGCGCCCGGTCTACGGTCAAACCGTTGTCCACCGCGTCCCGTGGGTCAAAGCTGATAATGTAGTGGTGGCTTTTTACATCTTCCCGCTTCTGGTTCTTCCCATAGCGGAGATTGGAGCGCATACAGGCAACGGCAAAATCCTCGTCGCCGCAGTTCAGCGTGGCTATTCGATAGTCCTCCCTGAGCATGAGCCGCCCGTTTTCATCAAGGGTGGGCTTCATGGTAAACTCGTCATGTTCAAAGGTGAGGTACTGCTCGGCTGCGCCATAGTCCGCATTTTTAGAGCTGATATGTTTGAATGTTGCCAACAGCGTCACCTACCTTTCGCAGGACTTCAAACTTCAAGGCAGCAAGGTCAGAAATGGCGGCGCGGACTTCAACGGACAGGGCGTTGTATGGTGTGCCGTACTCGTTGAGGGCGCGGGCAATCTGATTGAGGTTGCCACCGATTTTTCCATATTCGGCGGTCAGCCTGCCAACGGCGGACAACAGTTCATCATTGACCGTGGAAACGGTAACGATGGGGCGAATGGTCGCCCGTGTAATGGCTTGCCGGATAAATTCGGCTTGGCTCATGTCATAGTGTTTCAGCCGCTCGGTAAAGTCGGCGTATTCTTCCTCGGTCATGCGGGTTTTGACCACATGGCAGCGGTGGGGCGTGTTGTATTTTTTCTTCAAGCGTTGACCTCCTTTCTCGCCCGACAGGGCGCATGAGCAGGGTTTGGGGAAGGCACTCCCCAACAAGATTTACCAAAGGGGGCAAAACCGCAGATATGCGGATTTTGGCACCGTGGTAGAATCTTGCTCTAAAAAACTACCGCTTTCCTCGGCGGCTCTGGTTTGCGGATATACTGGCTTGCTCCACCAATATAGCGATTGCGGCGGCGTGTTCTGCCCGCTGTTCACCACTACAACGGTGAAAAGGGGGCGTTTTGGCAAACGCAGCGGAAATTTTTTTGTTTTCCCTGTCTGCTCCCTACAACAATCCGGCGGTGTGGTTTGCCAAAGATTTTTGAAAATGGGCGCAAAAAAAGCAGTAAACCTTTTCAAGATTTACTGCTTATCTGCCGCTGTGATGGGCGGCGGTATTAAATTGTCAGCCGTTTTTCAAATGGAATTTATCTGCAATCGCTTTCTTTCTGCTTTCCAATTCCTTTTCTGTAATCTTCCATAATCCTAACGCAATGATCTGCTATCTTTTGCATTCCGAGTTCTTCAAAAAAGGCAATTTGTATTTTCATCAGTTCTTCACAAACAGTCAACTTCTGCTCATCCATATTGCTAATAGCAAGCCATGGGAACGCTTTATATTTCTTAGTGTCCCCAATGAGAAAATTGTACCCTATCAACTCATTTTCACGGAAAACGAAATAAAATTGTGGGCCTGAACCTGGAACTGACTTTTCCATAATTTGCTGCATTGTTTTCACGCCGCCGTATGCCGGAAAAAAACCTATTCGCTCAAGAGCATTTAATATGTCAATCCTTTTATTTGTGGGTATGTCTCTATAATTGATAATCTGTTCCATTTGCTCTACCCTCATTGAAGTTTAATTTGTCAGGCTCTAATTATACAACTTTTCTGTTTAGCGGTCAAAGCGGAACTTCAACAGGCTTTCTATCAGTTGCCTGACGATATGCTCCTGCATATCCGTGTTAATCTGTCCGTCCATTTTCGCACAAGAGCGGACATATCCCGCATAATGGGATAGGACGGCGGCAACAGCTTCCGGGTCGCCCTCGCTTGCCTTAACGATTGTCTCATAGGGAAGTAGCTGGTTCATAGGACAAGCCCTCCAACTCTGCCCGTAGCCGCCGTAAAATCATCTGAATACGCCGCCCGGTTGTGTTGCCAGCCCGTCCATATCTCCGTCCAATCTCCCTATGCGTCAATCGTTGGAAGTAGTACAGGAAAATGATTTCCTGTTCCATCTGTGATAGTGCGGACAGCGCTGCGGCAAGCTCTGGACTTTCCAAAAGCACCATCTGACCACAGACGAAAAGCGGATAGCTGGTCATGCCGGATTGCTCCGCAAAGTATTTATCTGTGGTACTGAATGGATAGTGTTTTTCTTCTATCAGATATTCAAGCGAGATTTCCCGCTTGCGGCGGCTGCGTATGCTCCGGGCTGCGTCTATGGCAGCGTGGCGAATAACGGTCTTGCAAAAGGCATCGTGTGTATGCCGGATATGTTCTTGATACTTTTCGTGTTCGGTCATGGAAAATCCCCCCTTTCTGAATAATGGCAGAGGGCGGCAGCATTTTATGCTGTCGCCCTCTTGATTACCGAACAGCAAAGACGGGCGGGGCTGTCAACGGCGGCGCATTTGCGCCGTTCATCTTGACCGTTGACAGGCTCGGCTGGGTTTGCTATCTGCTCACGGCAATTCACTCTCATTGATAGGAATTGCTTCAAGTTCCGTATTCAAATTGTTCCAATAAGAGCCAATATCCGCACTTGTAAAATACTTAAAACCGCCTGCTTCTGACTTTAATTCGCCGTTTTTAACTCCATAGCAGGCGTAAATCAAATCGTAGCTTGTTCCATCTGAGAGGTTAAATCTAAAACTGGTCACATCTGCTCCGGCAGTTTCCTCAGTTGTTTTGTCTTTTAGGGATAAGCCCTTGAACTTATCATACAGGGTCTTTATATCATTTTCAGCAACAACTACTTTCTTTTCTGCTGATGCAGGCACTCCGTCATAGTGGTACATTTCAACGCTTTCGACATCTTCAACCTCAAATGGGAAGTCGATTTTGACAGGCTCATAAGCAATGTTTATAGGTAACAGAAAGAGAGCTGTAAAAATTGCAATGGTACAAAGAGCGATGGAAACGAGAACAGCAATCGTTATCTTTTTTCTGCCTCTCTGCTTTTCTTTTACCTCATGGCGCATAATAACGCTTTCGCTTTCTTCGTGAAGAACATCTTCGTTCGTGTGAGAAAGTAATTTCTGATAAATTGCGTTACAGTCAGCACAGGCGTTCAAATGCTCTTTTACCATCTCTGCGCTTGCTTCGCTGCAAGCACCGTCAACATACAGCGGAAGAATATCTCGAACAATATCGCATTGTTTACTCATGCTTTTCATCCATCCTTTCTTGAATTTTTAGCTTTGCACGATGATAAGTAACTCTCGCCCATGATTCTGTTTTTCCAAAAATTGCAGCGATTTGTGAAAAAGATAGTTCCCCGAATACGCGAAGCTGAAAGACTTCTTTGTATGGTTCTTCCAAACGGTGAAGAACGAGGTGTATGCGGAACGCCATATCAGAATCTGCAACTGAGTTCTCAACATTTTCATTTGATGGCAAGTCATTGATTTCACTCACATCAGCTACTCGCTGACGGCTTCGCATTTCATCATGGTAAAGGTTTTTTGCTATGGAGCAGAGCCATGTCAATTCATCTGACTTACCTTTGAATTGTGATGTTGTAGAGACAGCCTTATAGAATGTGTTCTGCGTGATTTCCTCTGCTATCTCACGATTTTTGGCAAGAGAAATAGTATACGAGTATACCTGTAAATAGTAGGCTTTATAGAGCTTTTCATAGTCCATACTTGTCATCACCTCCTTCAGCTTCATAGGTTAGACGGAGAAATCGGAATTTCGTTACAAAGAAGTTTGAAATTTTTATACCTTTACGCTACTCTTGCTTTGTGCGGACTATTGGTAGACGCGCATTAACGGCAAGTAAAGAGATTGCTGTGTCAGCTTGATATGTTCAAATGCTAATTAAGTATAGCATACAGCTATGAATTTTTCTATTGCGTTCCCCTGACTTCGGAATAGTGGCAGGGCTGGCTATCCTTGTTTTGCTTTGTGCTTCTCTACCGTACATGAGCATTCCCCCAAGGATCGTATTCGTAGGTTGCTATCAGGGTCCCATAGGGCTTCTGCGTGCTCGCGTTGTAGTCGTACCGGTAGATCGCTACGATATCTCCCTGGACGTTCTTTGCAAAATAGTAATTCTCCCATTTGGTCTCCGTTGGATACTGCATCCCAAAACCCACAGGGTTGTTGCTCTCGTCGTACAGATACCGCATCGTGTACCACTCTGCGCCGCTGGCGTAATGTCGTTGTTCCGCCACTGGCAGACCATCTATGATGTAATACTCTGTATACCCGCCGTCTGCGTTGGTTTTTCTCGTCCGCAGGCCGTTTACGTCGTACTCATAACTGTATGTGGTCTCTCCCAGGCTGTAGCTGGCCAGCTGACGTCCATTTCGCCACGTCATCGTTCCCCCGTTGTAGTACTTCGTCGGGTTCCCGTTGGCGTCATACGTGATGCTCTTCCCGTCAAAGGCTGTCAGCAGGTCCTTCCACTCGCTGTTCCCATAGGTATACGTATGTGATTCCTTTAGAATGGTGTTATCGTCATTCTGAATCTTCCAGGAGGTCAGGTTCCCCGCGTGGTCGTACTCATACGTGTACCGGTCCGTTGCCACGCCATTTGCAGCGTAGTCCGTTGCATAGTGCAATTGTCCCAGCTTGTCATACTGATACGCCCAATACCGGCTGTTTGTCAGGTCTGTGATCCGGGTAATGTTATTCCGTGAATCATATGCATACCGGTATCCACACTGCTTGGTACTGCTTCCCTTCAGGGTTGTGTAATGGGTTTCCGGCAACGTTGTGGTTGTTCCGGTCTCGCTTCCTGCCAGGTAGGTGTAGTGCTCGTCCAGAATGTTGCCTACCCGTCGCTGTGTCAGGCGGGACAGGTCATCATAGCTGTACGTGATCCAGCTGTTGGAGAACAAGGCCATTCCTTTCAACGTGCCTTCTCCTACATTGGTACGATCCTCTACAACCGAATTGCCGTCCCCATTATAATAAAAGCTTTCTGTGGCGTTGTCAACTACTCCGGGGATCGAATAACTCATCCGGGTCAGTCGGTTGTTGGTATCGTACTGATACGACACCCGCAGCTCTGCCGTACCTCCTGTCTGGCCCGTGCCAATCAGGCGGCCTATGGTATCATAGTTGTAGGTATACCGAATCGGACTGCCAACATTCCGAATATTGCTATTATTAATAAATTTACTTGGCATTCCCGAAAGCACACGATACCCGTAGGCCAAACGGCTTGCACTTATTCGGAGCCGCTACGTTGTCATATTGCGCCAAGAGCATCCCACTCCGCTTGATGTTTGACAGCGTTTACCTTATGCATGTGACCTAAACATATAAACTTGTGGTGTACCATACTTAAAAAACATTTCATATTGTGTAGCAATACGTTCCATTGTAACATTTCTGCATATAACTTCCCTTGACATTGGAATCTCGTCAAATATGTTATATAGGCAATTCCATCCGGCGATTTTGTTTAGCTCTACCTGGTCGCTAATTATATTTATATACTCATCATGCATCCTGTCTATAATAGTTTGTATGCTACACCTATCTGCAATTCCAATACAGTAATTAATACATTTAATAACCATATCCCTTATAACGGCAGAATCTTTCTGTCTGCATTTAACCCATATTCTAAACTCTGGAATGCAATCTGCTATAATTACAGGTGATAATATCGTTGCATTTCGACTTGCAAGTGCATCCCCTAAGCCCATTCTTATTATGCAAGCTATTGCATCCAGACTAAGAATATCAGCACGCGCAATATCTATTCTGTATGATACTATAGTATTATAATTTCCATATCTAGAAGTCATATGGTCGTATCCTACATTATATTCATGCGCGTATCTACTTGGATGTTGACACATAATTCTGTGACTTATATTATAACTATTAAGTAATTTATCAACCTGTACCGCTACCTTTTTAGATATTTCGCCAGTCAAAATACACAGTAGTTTTTCGCTACAATATGTATTATCCATCCAGCTAGAAATATCATTATTTCCTAACGATCTTACATTCCCCCTCCTTCCGCAGACAGGTTCCGTCAACCTGGATTTAGGTGCACGAAGTCTATAATATGCCTGTTCCGGTTTCCTTCTCCTGCATTTTCCCAAATTTCTTTTTTTAAGTGCTTCAATGCCACTTAAATCAACCTCATTATTCAGTATCCTGAACAGTATCCTTTCAACGCTTTCAACAGCACCGTCTTGTGAGATTTGAAATAATAGCTCACTGAATCCATAATACGTATGAGCCGTTACATTCTCGGCTTCTGCCTCAACTATATTAAATATAATATCATCTACAACATACGATATTCCAACATTTTCACCCGTTTCCAAAAGAACACCATTTCGTACATATAACCCAAAAGTAATATCGTTATAACCTTCCATTTTACAACAGTGCCTTACCTCACTACCCAAATACCATGCCAACTCCTTTTCTAATTAGTTCCCCCAAAATAGGAATTGCAGCATCATCTGCACACCCAACAACAGTGGCATCATCTAAAACGACAATAGCTAGGACTATCACACCACCAATGGCCAAAGCTCCACCCTCTATAACATTGCACCAATTCCCCTCCAAATTCATTTTTGGTATACTAAAAATCGGTTCAGGAATATCTGGATGCCCCATGGATCTTCGCACTCCACGATTTCCCTTCGCCCTTCGGCTATATTCTTCACCATTTGGGTGCCCAACATTTCTCTCGCGCGCACCTGTCTGTGATCTCTGGTCATTTCCATGTCTGTCATCTTTTCTTTTTACTTTCTTTTGTCTGCCAGCTATCACGCTTGTGTCATCATCTTCTCCTATTTCTGAGGGTCCTGCATGTCCACCATCATTTACGCACATATATCCAGGCCCACTTATCATCGCTCCGGTTTGGTCATCATACCGTACGGGGCTATTGTTACAATATGAAAACATATTGTTTCCAATAGGTCCTTGTCCTGTACTTGCATACCGATCCGCATTCACAAACCGACAAGTCATCGGGTCATAATACCGGCTCTGTAAATAATACAGTCCCGTATCCACGTCATACCGATATCCTCGATACCGGAACGGGTTATACGTGGCAATATGGTTCCCCGTCTGCGCAATTGCCTTCCCGCTGGCATCCTTGATCCCCCGCGGGTTCCCCCAGGGGTCGTATTGGTAGGTCGCAATCAGGGTCCCATAGGGCTTCTGTGTGCTCGCGTTGTAGTCGTACCGGTAGATCGCTACGATATCTCCCTGGACGTTCTTTGCAAAATAGTAATTCTCCCATTTGGTCTCCGTTGGATACTGCATTCCAAAACCCACAGGGTTGTTACTCTCGTCATACAGATACCGCATCGTGTACCACTCTGCGCCGCTGTCATAATGTCGCTGTTCCGCCACTGGCAGACCATCTATGATGTAATACTCTGTATACCCGCCGTCCGCGTTGGTTTTTCTCGTCCGCAGGCCGTTTACGTCGTACTCATAGTTGTACGTGCTCTCTCCCAGGCTGTAGCTCGACAGCTGACGTCCATTCCGCCACGTCATGGTCGCGCCATTGTAGTACTTCGTCGGGTTCCCGTTGGCGTCATACGTGATGCTCTTCCCGTCAAAGGCTGTCAGCAGGTCCTTCCACTCGCTGTTCCCATAGGTATACGTATGCGATTCCTTCAGAATGGTGTTATCGTCATTCTGAATCTTCCAGGAGGTCAGGTTCCCTGCATGGTCGTACTCATACGTGTACCGGTCCGTTGCCACGCCATTTGCAGCGTAGTCCGTTGCATAATGCAATTGTCCCAGCTTGTCATACTGATACGCCCAATACCGACTGTTTGTCAGGTCTGTGATCCGCGTGATGTTATTCCGTGAATCATACGCATACCGGTATCCACACTGCTTCGTGCTGCTTCCTTTGAGAGTTGTGTAATAGGTTTCTGGCAACGTTGTGGTTGTTCCGGTCTCGCTTCCTGCCAGGTAGGTGTAGTGCTCGTCCAGAATGTCGCCTACCCGTCGCTGTGTCAGGCGGGACAGGTCATCATAGCTGTATGTGATCCAGCTGTTGGAGAACAGCGCCATGGACTTTAACACGCCCTTGGAGGCGTTGGGGATGTCTGCTGTGATTTTGCTCCCGTCCCCATTATAATAGAAGCTTTCCGTAGCGTTGTCAACTACTCCGGGGATCGAATAATTCATCCGGGTCAGTCGGTTGTTGGTATCATACTGATACGACGCCCACAGCTCTGACGTGCCTCCTGTCTGGCCCGTACCAATCAGGCGGCCTATGGTATCATAGTTGTAGGTATACCGGATCGGGCTACCGCCATTTTTGTCCGTCAGCTCATACAATTGCCCGTCTCCCGTGTACTGGTAGGTGTATTCGTCTCCGCTGGACGTGGTGGTTTTCGTTGACCGCCCCAGGGCGTCATATTGGAAGCTGGCGCTGGCTCCATTGGCGTAAGTCTGCTTCGTCAGAAGTCCGTTCTTTGCTCCATATTCATAGGTCATCAGAGTCCGGCTTCCCACCGCCATCTTCGTCATGTTCCCAAAGGGATCATAGGTCAGGTTATACACCTGGCTCCCACCACTGGCTGTCCGGGTAATCTTCGTCAGCATAGACTTTGTGTAGTCATAGCTCACGGTTCCCAGGCTTCCGCTGTTGATGCTGGTGCTCTTCGTCCGTCCCGCTGCGTCATAGGTGTAGCTCGCCTTCACACCGCTGGGATCCGTCACGTCTGACTTCAGGCCCGTCATTTTGTTGAACGCACTGCTATACCCATAACTGATGCTGTTGCCCCGCTGGGTCACTTTGGACAGCAGATTTCCCCCGTTGGTATAGGCGCTGCTGCTCACAATCTTCCCCGCGCTGGTTTTTGCCGATTCCATGGT